>Ga0255347_1000203_pt1 | contig 114966 bp, 97 predicted proteins | sample wastewater_treat_2_FD_192479 | JGI IMG/M metagenome (GOLD analysis project Ga0255347, IMG submission 192479) | Wastewater microbial communities from Lulu Island WWTP, Vancouver, Canada - plant24 | ecosystem: Engineered > WWTP > Wastewater > Unclassified | place: Canada: Vancouver, British... | reverse complement strand
ACCCTAAAAAAATGAAACCGGAGAAGAAGAACTCGAGGGAAAGGCTTTTAAAGGTTTCCTAGAAACCTTTAAAATAATACGGCACCCTGTAGAAAATACGTGGATGCTGTTGACTTTTTATAGGAGGGTATTATGTCATTAAAAGGAACAAGGACGGCGAATAATCTAATGATATCTTTTGCCGGAGAAGCACAGGCTACTTTCCGTTACAATGTGGCGGCTAAACAGGCCAAAAAAGAAGGCTACGTTCAGATCCAGAATATTTTTGAAGAGACAGCTCGCAACGAGGTTGAGCACGGCAAGCGCTTTTACAAATTCTTGCGCGAAGATTTTGAACCGGACGAAGTTGTAAACGTCAGCTGGGACTACCCCGTTACCTATTCGAATACGGTGGACAATTTGCAGAGCGCGATTAACGGTGAGCACGGTGAGGCAAACAGCATGTATCCTGAATTCGCCGATATCGCCGAAGAAGAGGGCTTCCCGGAGATCGCCTATGTGTGGCGTGAGATTGCCGAAGTTGAAGAGGCGCACGAAATCCGCTTCAGGAAGTTGCTTGACAACATCAAGACAGGTCGCGTCTTCGAGCGCGACGAAGAAGTTGTCTGGAAGTGTAACAACTGCGGTTACCTGCACACAGGCAAGTCGGCACCTGATCGTTGTCCCGCGTGCGACCATGAGCAGGAGTACTTTGAGCTCTTTGTCGAGACGTACTAAGCAGTTATTTTTTGAGAAACAAGCTGATGAACCGGGTTTGCACCGCATGGCGCGAACCCGGTTCATTTCGTTAAAGCATGATGCGATGATTCACTTCGTCGATTAACCGTTCTTTATCATGTGGCAATGTGCCTTTTATCTTAATGATATTTGTTGGATGCGTTGTATCAAAGATCGTCGGTTGATTGGGTTCAAGATTTTCTACAAGTGTTTTTATTTCAATCAGCCGTTCGACACCGCTTGGAGGAATAAAACAACCTCTTTCGATCATCTTGTGTAATTCTGTTCCGGAAAATACTGTTAAATTCATTGTAATAACAGACCTTGGTGCAAACTGATTGATCATGTTCGCAGTTGCAACAGCATTATCCACAGATTGATCCTCACCGGCAATCCCGTACATAATAATTGAATTAAATAGCAGTTTTGCTTCGTTAAGTTTTTTTGCCTGTTGTATTGCTTCATTTACTGTATGACCTTTATTAACTAATTTAAGTGTGTCATCTCTACCCGTTTCAAAGCCGATATATAGAAGTCGAAGCCCCAAGTTATGAAGAACAGTAAGTTCTTCAAGGGAATATTGGGAAATGCTTCTTATGGACGCATAGGATGCCACACAAGCGCAATATGGCAAATAGTCGCAAATCATGTGTAGGAGCTTTTTCATTTTATCGAATCCTATCGACATAGGATCCGCGCCGGTTAAAAATATTTTTTCAGTATACTTATATCCGTGTTTCAGTTCCATTTCTATCTCCGGGAATGGAACTTCACTGTATGTTTCGTCTTTGTACATAGAACAGAATGCGCATTTGTTATATGAACATCCTATTGTGACCGGCAATAAAGCCGTCGTCATTTCATCCTGCGGATAAAAAACGTTCGCACTTTTATACATCTGCAAACACTCCTTCGGCTCAAGACCGGTCTTAATCCGCTATGGACTCGCCATGATCCGCAGTGGAAGTTTTTAATGAAAAGACGGAAATGATGGTTGCACCAAGCAGGATCAGGCCGCAACCGATCCAGTTAATGAGCGAGTAGGATTCATTTAACACGAGGTGTCCGACCACGATGCCCGTCAGCGGTTCAAGCATGGAGATGACGGATGTCGTGCTTGATCCTACCAATACAATGGCGCGATTTAACAGGGCGAAAGCGGCAACACCGACCATCAAGGCGAGAATGACGGAGTAACCCCATGCCGAAGGCGTCATCCGCAAGTTAAGAAGACCGCTTGCTTGCCCGACTATAAACGAAACGATGCTGACGAAGACGCTTGTATAGAAGGTCAGCGTGACATGGTGCAGCGTGTTGAGCGTCGTATGTTCAACGGAGAGAAAAATGATGGCATAACTCACGGCAGAACCTAGGGCGAGAATTGTGCCCAGAAAAAGCGTGCCGCCTGATCTCGTAAAGAACGTGAGCATGCCGACAAATGCAAGGATCAAGGATAAGATTTTCCAGCTCTTTGCCTTTTCTTTGAAGAGTACGATATTGATCAGCATGATGATGACGGGCGAGAGATAGTGCAATACAGTCGCCAAGCCGATGCCGATGTATTGAAAAGATGAGTAAAGCATTACGGTCGTCGCGAAGTTCCCCGCAACGCTCACGATAAAGAGGGTGATCAATTCCCGTTTGCGGACTCTAAGGGAGATTTTCATCGCTTTTGCGATCAGGAAAAGGAAAGGAATCGAAAACAGAGATCTGGTGAAGGTCATGGTCATGCCGTTGCTCCCACCGGTGTAAGCGAGCGCCGCGACGACAGGCGATGTGCCAAAAAGCAAGGCGGACAAAATAGCGGAACCAATTCCGATAAGATTTTTCCTACGCATTGAGCCTCTGCTATCTATCACTTTCACCGTAGTCTTTCCTTCTTCGCACCGTTTTTGCGATTAATTCGCTTTCAGCAAATATGCCACATAGAGAAGTGAAACGCAATTATTGCATCGCAGAACTTGTTCCGTATCGGAATACAGCTGTATTCAAGAGCGCGTCTATCATAATTTAGACAAAAAGACAAGTAAAAATCTCGCAGATCTCACCAAATACCAGCTTATATTGGACAACTCGCGATCCGCTTACTAATCGTTAGCATGGTGTTGACTTATTCCCTATGATACAGTGAGAATTTGATAATTATAATTTAATTATGTATAATTATCATGCAACGAGCATAATCGGTATTGATCGTGCATATAGTTATATTGTTATAGTTTTAGGAGAGTGTAAATGATTTTTAACATGTTCGATACGCATGCACACTATGATGAAGAGTGCTTTGATGGTAAACGAGAGGTGCTTTTTGCACAGCAGAAGGAAAAAGGTGTCTGCGGGATTATCAACGCAGGCTCCAGTTTGCCGTCATCTCATCGCACGATAGCCTTGGCGGAGCAATACGATTTCATTTATGCAGCGGTAGGTGTGTTTCCCCTAGAAACGGAAAATCTGCCAGAAGGATGGCTAGACGAGATTGCTCAGATGTCAAAGCACCCTAAGGTAGTGGCAATCGGCGAGATCGGGCTCGACTATTTCCTGCCCACAAATGACAGAGAAAAGCAAAAGAAAGCCTTTATTGCCCAGATGGAGCTGGCGGTCGAGTTGAACTTACCTATTCAAATCCATGACAGAGATGCAGACGCGGATGTTTTGGATCTGGTCAAGAAGTATCGCCCCATCGGCGAGGTCCACCGGTTCTTCAGCCACCCAGACTATGCTCGCGCGTTTACGAATCTGGGATTGTATTTGGCGATCGGTCCTCAGATTACCTACCCTAATTCGGAGACTCTGATCCAAACTGTCCAAGAAATGCCATTGGACAAACTTCTGCTTGAGACCGATCTTCCTTTTCTGCCTCCCTATCATTTAGCAGGTCAGGTCGCTACTTCCGATATGATGTCTTTCGTCTGTGAGAAAATTGCCCAGGTTCGCGGCGACATAACAGCCCAACAGGTCGCGGACATTGCCCTTGAAAATACCAAACGTCTGTACGGCATATAGGCGCATGCTCCCTAGCAGGTACAAATGTTGGTTGAAAAAAGAAATAAGATAGTAAAAGGAGCGTATGACAACCATGAAAGAAAAGTTAGACAGTTATTTTAAGATTAGTGAAAGAGGTTCCACGATTGGAACCGAACTAATCGGTGGCGCGACCACGTTCGCAACCATGGCTTATATCCTAGCCTATATGACGTTCTCAATGTCTGCAGTACCAGGAATTAACATTACAGGCGTATTGGTCTGCACCGCACTGGTCACAGCTATTTCCTGCATTGCGATGGGAGTTTACTCCAATACGCCCATCTGCCTTGCTCCCGTGCTCGTTATCCCGGGCTTGATTGCAGGCTGGATTACAAACGGAGAAACAACTTATGAGCAGGCGTTCGGTCTAGTGTTGATATCCGGCGTTTTGTTCCTGATCATTTCCCTACTAAAGCTGCGCGATCTGTTTGCACGTGCCCTGCCCAAGAACATAAAGATTGGTTTGGCTGCTACAGTTGGCTTCCTGATCGCGCGCGTTGGTCTCAATTCCTGCGGTCTTTACACGAATGTTCCTGAAGCGGGGGGGTATGTTTTTGGCGACTTTTCCCAGAAAAGCACGCTGCTTGGTCTCATCGGTGTGATCATTTGTTTTATCCTGACTTATGTGAAATTCAATATTGGCGGTCGGTTGTACAAAATTAAAGGCGGTTTACTTATTGGCATTATTCTGACGACCATCATTGGCATTCCAATGGGTGTAACGCAGTTGCCTGATACAATTTTCACCTCTAACGTCTTTTCGTCCATTGCAGACATGGCATTCAGAATTGACATCATCGGTGCTCTGAAGCTTTCTTATATCCCCTTGGTTCTGATGTTACTCATCAACGATTTCTTCGGCACACTAGGTGCTGGTCTAGCGTTAGCGGGTAAGGCAAAATTAATGGACGAGGACGGCAATTTCCCTGCTTTTGGCAAGGTGTTTCTCGTCGATGCAAGTGCCACAGTTCTGGGCTCGCTGTTTGGCATTAGTACGGTTAGCTGCTTTGCCGAGTCCGCTGCAGGAATTGAATCAGGTAGCCGCACCGGATTGTCCAACATATCTACTGGGTTTTTGTTCTTCCTGTGCTGCTTTATCAGCCCCCTGTTCCTTATGATCCCCGGTGCCGCTACCGGTGCAGCTCTGGTTGTGGTCGGTATTTCCATGATTGAAACCATCAATGGCTTGGATACAAATCCCGTGGACTTTCTCCCGGTTGCCTGTATGTGGTTGGTCACCATTTTTATGTCGGACTATGTTGGCGGTATCGTCATCGGCATGGGTGTCCATGTAATCCTTTCCGTCATCCGTGCTCTGTTTGAGCGTAACAAAAAACTTATTCCTGCCTTGCCGGAATGGATTATGACCGCTCTGATGGTCTTATATTTCATATTCTAATTTTAGTTCATGAAGCGAGTTCTGTGAGGCGTGTTATCCTGAAAGGGTAACACGCCTCATGACATAGAGCATTGCTCGGTGGGAGAACTGTTTACGACGGAACGGTTTTGTGTTGCCGGCGATATTATTAATTATGGGATGTGCCTAAGTGGAAATACCGCGATGAGGAGCTCAGTGATCGGGTTATAGTCGATTTTCTCGCTTTAGACGAAAGAGGGATCCTGATAGAGGTAAGGGGTGAATCATATGATGCTAGATGTGGACAATTATCGTATTGCAGACATAGAAAATGTCTTGACGCCCAACTTGGTGTATTATCGCGATTTAATTGTCAGCAATACCCAAAGAGCCATTGAGTTGGCAGGATATGCCGGACGTTTGTGGCCACATGTAAAGTCTCACAAAATGAAGGAAATGGTTAAGCTGCAGCAAAGTTTGGGGATCAACAAGTTCAAGAGCGCTACCATTGCTGAAACGGAGATGTTGATTGATTGTGAAGTGGATCAGCTTGTCCTGAGCTATCCTTTGGTCGGTCCTAATATTTCGCGTTTTATTTCTCTGTGTAGAAAAAGTGAAAAAACAAAATTATGGGCATTAGTTGACGACTATTTTCAGGCGAGTCTGTTGGCGCAAGAAGCTAAAAACAATCATATTACAGTTAATGTGCTCCTTGATGTTAATCTAGGAATGAATCGTACCGGTATCCCTCTTGATTTGGTAGAAAAATACTATGAAAAAATATCAGTCCTGGAAGGCTTAAACCTTAATGGATTACATTGCTACGATGGTCATCATACCGATGTGAACAGAACAGTACGCTTCGAAAAGATTTCTAAGGTGGATTCTCGCATCAAGAGTATCAGAAAGGCTCTAACAGATGCAGGACACAGTTGTGAAATTGTTATTGCCGGCGGAACGCCTGCGTTCACAGGTCACGCTGCTAGTTCAGATTTTTACCTCTCGCCGGGAACGATTTTTCTGTCTGACTATACTTACTATAGAAATATTCCAGATTTGGATATTACTCCCGCTGCCTTACTCGTCACCCGAGTTATAAGTCATCCTGCCGAAGACATCTTTACCATAGATCTAGGGCACAAGGGCATAGCGGCAGATCCTAAAGATGGCAGAGGTTTCCTTTTGGGCTTAAGCGACAAGGTATGTGAAGTGTTGCAGAGCGAAGAGCATTGGGTTTTTAAAATGAAACCTGAATTCAGAGATGATCGTCCACGTATTGGTTGCGTTATATACGTCATTCCAGGTCATATCTGCCCTACAACGGCACTATACCCGGAAGTGTTAGTAGTAGAAAAGGGAAAGATCTGTGATGTATGGACGGTGACTGCTCGCAATAGAAAGTTGAGCATCTAACAACACATAACACCGTGTCAAATAACGTCTGATTTTCCAGAACATCGTATGGCAAAATACAGATTCGTTGTGAGTCATATCATCACTCTAGGCTTGACACGAAAAGTGCATAGTGTATAATTCACTTTGGTAAAAAGATACTTGTATTATTGCGAAAGGACGATACTTTGGAAGATATTAGCTATATAAATACGCGCAGGATTCGGAAAGAGAAAAATATTACCTTAAAGGAACTATCCGATACTACAGGATTGTCTATTTCCTTTTTGAGCAAGTATGAAAATGGAAAGACTAATATCACAGTATCCGCTTTATTCAGCATTGCACATGCGCTCGATGTTCCCATAAAGGTTTTAATTGCGCCCGAAGATGAAGAAGATTTTTTGATCGTGCGCAAAGATGACAGGATTTCTGTCACGCAAAATATTAAAGACGGGACGAAACAAGATTTTCTAACAAGAGGAAGTCTTTTTGGCATGCAGGTAACAGTCATGCACATGCCGCCGTACAGCTCTTCTGGCGATTTGGAATCTCATGACGGTGAAGAGTTTCTGTATGTTTTGGAAGGTGAGATTGTGCTAACAATAGAAAATCGCACTTTCACTCGGCTTCTGCAGGACGATATGGCATACTATTTTGCGAGAAACAAGCACGGCTGGAAGAATCCTACTGACAAAACGGCTACATTCCTAGCTGTCACGACCTACAACGCTTTTTGACATTTCAGAAACTACATCTTTCAAAAACTCAGCTTTATATTTGCGCGCGTCTCATCAACTTGATATGACGCGCGAACAATTTTTAGCTGCAGACTTATTCTTTTGATCTCGTATGATCTTGTCATGTCACGCGAGCATCTACCGGTCCTCGCGGAAGTACGGTCTGCCGAGCCAAGCAGGAGCTTGTTGCTCTCTCTTCTTTGACAATGTGGTCAGGATGAGGATAATGATGGTAAGCAGGTAGGGTAGCATATCAATAATTTGCGAGGTAATCACAATGTTGGTATCGCCAATTTTAAAAGAGATTACTTGAAACTTGATGCTTAGTGCTCTCAACGTACCGAACAAATAGGCGCCAAAAATAGCCTTTAGTGGATTCCAAGTTGAAAAGATAACGAGCGCAACGGCGATCCAACCCATGCCTGCCGTGATGTTGTCCTGCCAACGCGGCACAAAAACAAGTGAAAGGAAAGAACCTCCTAAGCCGCAGAGAAAACCGCCTAAAGCAATGTGAATGTACTTATAGAGTGTTGTATTGACACCGCTGGCATCTGCTGCTGCAGGATTCTCACCTACCATTCTCATGATCAGTCCAATGCTTGTCCTTTTCATATAGAGATAGATTAAAACAGCGGCAATAAGACTGACATAGACCAGATTGCTCTGTGAAAAGAGCATTGTCCCGATTAGTGGGATTGAGCTTAATATTCTAATAGGACGAATCCCTACTTTTTCGATAAATTCAGCCGACAAGGTGAGTCCCGACAACTTGTCACCGGCAAAATTCGCAATTCCTGTTCCGAGGATAGTAAGAGCGAAGCCGGTAACCATCTGATTGCCTTTAAAGGTCACAGTTGCCAATGCGTAAATCAATGAGAGAGCCAGACCTGCGAAGCCGGCTGCCACAATTGCCCATAATGGTGAATTGCTGTTGTAGGCAACACTAAAGCCTGCACAGGCTCCTACCATCATCATGCCTTCGATACCAAGGTTGAGATTTCCCACTTTCTCGTTCAAAATACCGCCCAAAGTGGCTAGCAGGAGCGGTGTTCCCAACTGTACCGATAACTGGAGAAACAAAGTAAGATCATTCATGTGCCAACTCCCCATCGCCTGTTTTATGTCTCAGGGACAGCTTGTACTCGGTGAAAAATTCACTGCTCAGTACACAGATTAAGATCATTCCCTGTAATATTTGGGCAATATCAGACGAAATCTGTAATGAACTCTGAATGTATTCACCGCCTTGAAGCAGGACGGCAAAAAGAAATGAGCCCACGACTAAGGCTAAAGGGTTCAGTCGAGACATATAAGCTACTATAATAGCTGTAAACCCCATGCCAGACGACATCTGATCATTCATCGTTCTTTCAATGCCAGATGCTTGAATCATTCCGGAAAGACCACATAAGCCTCCCCCGATCAAGGCTGAAGCTAGCAGAATTTTGCTTGTATTCATTCCGGCATAACGGGCTGTTAGCAGATTGTCTCCCATGACTGCCATTTCATAACCGAGCTTTGATTTGAAAAGTAGAAAATAAATAACTGCAACCAAAATAAGAGCAATAATCCATCCGATATGAACTCCAAATACTTTAGGCAATAAAGCGGCAGTCGGATAATTCGCAATTTTCGGGAATCCGTATGCCTCGGGATCTTTCCAAGCTGAATACTGCAAATACGAAACAATTCTAATAGCGATATAGTTCAACAGCAAGGTAACGAGAGTCTCACTAACGCCATAATAACGTTTGAGCAGGGCAGGCAGAAGACACCAAAGACCTCCTAAAATAAATGAAAACAACATCATCGTTGGCAGAGTCAACGCTCCAAGGCGATCACCAATTAACCGAATCGCGAACGTTGCACCGATCGCTCCCATGTAAAACTGTCCCTCAGAACCGATATTCATGAACTGGCTTCGGAAGCAGACCGATAAACCCAACCCCATGATTAGGAGCGGTATCATCTTATTGATCGTCTGTTGTACCCTGTATAGAGACCCTAAGGCTCCATAGAACATTTCGCGATAGACTGCTATTGAATTATATTTTAACAACAAGAGAAGAAGACCTGTTAAAACTAAGGCCAAGACGATGGAAAGCAGTTGCAATAAAGCCCTCTTCCCCGCGGACATCTGTGTTCGTTTAACTACCTTTATCATTAATGCTCTCCATTTTTTGACCAAGCATCATCCAACCAAGCTCTTCTTTGGTCGTTTTTTTTGCATCAACTATTCCCATGAGAGAACCATCATGAAGGACGCCAATACGATCACAGAGACCAATCAGGACATCTAGATCCTCGCCGATCAATAAGACGGCAACACCTTGCTCCTTTTGTCTGTTCAGCTCTTCATAAACAAAGCGAGAGGCGGCAATATCGAGTCCTCGTACAGGATAAGCCACGATGAGACACGACGGTGATGGCTTCTGCATGATCTCTCTGCCGAGTAAAACCTTTTGAATGTTGCCTCCGGATAAGGTTCTGATCACTTGTTTCGTACCGGAAGTACTCACATGGTAACTGTCGATGATTTCATTTGCCTCGTGCTCACTAAATTTCTTGTTTACGATACCGCCCTTTTGTCTCCAATAAGATTTGAGCACCGCATTATCTTCAATGTTGAGTCCTCCTGCAAGTCCCATGCCAAGCCTGTCTTCCGGAACGAAGCCCAGCGTAACGCCTTTTCTCATTTGCTGGCTGGGTTTTTGGTTTAACAGCTCCTGTCCATTCAACAAAATGCTACCTTCAGCGAGTTGCAAGCCTGCAATTGCTTCGCAAAGCTCTTTCTGACCGGAACCTGCAATGCCAGCAATACCAAAAATCTCGTGAGAATTAATATCCAGATTAATCTGATTCAACTTTGGTTTGTCGCCTGTTCCTTTAACTGTCAAATCTTTAATTTCCAGTGTAATTTCTTTCTGTTCGTCCGGGATCATCACATACGGAATATCTAAATCAACCTTTGCGCCAACCATCATTTCAGTTAACTGCTGCGGGGACGTTTCGGCAGTATTAACAGTACAAATACTATGCCCTTTTCTAAGTATAGTGACACGATCACTGATTGCCATGACCTCGTCCAGCTTGTGTGTGATGATAATGATTGAGCAACCCTTATCACGCATACCCCTGAGGATTGAGAATAAATTATCTGTTTCCTGAGGTGTTAAAACTGCCGTTGGTTCATCTAGGATCAGCAGCTTCGCCCCGCGGTAAAGAACTTTTACAATTTCCACTGTCTGTTTTTCGCTGACGGACATCGCATAACAACGCTTTTTGGGATCTAATTGCAGACCATAGCGTTCACACAAGTCCTGAATCTTTCCGTAGATTTTTTGTTGATTGAGAAGAATAGGTCGTGCAAGACCACCAATGATGTTTTCTGCGGCCGTAAACACATCAACTTGTTTGAAATGTTGATGCACCATGCCTATACCAAGACGAATTGCGTCAGCGGGAGAATTAATTTTTACTTCATGCCCATCAATTTCGATTGTTCCCTCATCTTGTGCATAGATGCCATCCAAGATATTCATCAAAGTGCTCTTGCCTGATCCGTTTTCTCCCAGGAGAGCATGTATCTCGCCTTTTCTAACAGAAAAATTCACGGCAGAATTTGCCTGCACATTTCCGAAGCGCTTGCTTATATTCAGCATTCTCACATAGTCAGTATCAGATGTATGCATTTTTACTTTCCAAGCCAGTCGTTAATTCTGAAATCGAAAAAAATGTTCAAATTAATATCTGCTGATGCACGTCAGCACATCAGCAGATATCACTTGCCATTAGTTAACGGTGCCGATAACACCTTCTACAAACCAGTCAATTGCCAGCAAATCTTGATCAGTAAGAGTTTCACCTTCTTTTATTCTTACTACACCTTTGTTGTCCTTGAGGACGCCTTTCCACATATCAAGAGTGCCGTCGATGATACCTTGTTTAGCTTCCTCAATCTTCTCTACTGTTCCGGGAGCGCAGTTCTTGGTTATCGTGTCAAGCTTGACAACTCCTTTATCAAGCCCTCTCCACTTAAAACCTTCAGCACTCGACCAGGTGCCATCAAGGATTTCCTGAATATCTTGTACATAGAACGCTGCGTAGTCAAAGTTTGCCGCCGTAAGGAATGCGTCCGGTACGACGGCTTCGCCGCCGGGTGAAGTTCCGCCGGTGGCCCACACGCCGCGCTCTGCAGCCGCCATCTGCGCATTCATGGAATTGCAGTATGCCGCTATTACATCACAGCCACCATTGAGAAGTTCGCTCGCAGCTGTTTTCTCTGTTGCCGGATCATACCATGAGCTAGTCCACTTAACTTCAACGGTAGCCTCCGGATTGACCGAGCGTGCACCAAGAGTGTAGGCATTAACTTGTCTTACGACTTCCGGAATTGGGAATGTTGTCACAAAACCTATTTTGTTCGTTTCTGTACGCATGCCTGCGGCAATCCCTGCCAGATACTGCGCCTGATAAATTTTCCCCATGTAGGTGGACATGTTGTTTTTGGTGATGTAACCGGTGCAGTGATTGAAGTAAATGTCAGGGTAATCTTCAGCAACTTTTGCGATGTATTCCATGTGTCCAAAGCTAATCGCATAAATTACATTGCATCCCTGTTCAATCAAGTCCCTCGCAGCTTTCTCGCAATCGCTCGTTTCAGGTACATTCTCCAAGTAGAGAGTTTCAATACCCATTTCTTCTAAGGCTATTCTCCCTAGATTGTGCACATAGACATATCCTTCACTACCGATTGTGGTGTTGTAGAGGAAGCCTACTTTAAGATCATCCAACGAAAGAGCAGGTAGTCCAGACGCTGTTCCGGCTTTCTTGCCGCTCGGATCGACTCCGTCCGTTTTTGATGGATCTTTACTCTCTTGTGGTTTATCATCACCAGCGGGAGTGCAACCGAAGAGACACACGACAGCTAGCGCGATAACCAGTACAAACGCGATTAATTTTCTCATGTTGATCAACCTCCAGGTCATCGTGTTTTTTCGTATATTATTGCCCGCCTTCAGGAAGAATCACCCCGAAGGCAGGTAACCGCTTTAGTCAACTTTGATTACGGGAAAACGATCGGGCAATTTGATTCCCGCTCTTTTATAAATTGTTTTGGCCCTGTCAGACGCCTCGCGCAGGATTGCATCTTCGTCTAGCGATAGTATCTTGCGGTCGCGCATGAGCCATTTTCCATCGCACATAGTGGAAATAATATTGTTGGAATGCATGGCCGTGACTAGGGCGGCGATCTTGTCATTAACGGGCATCATGGAAGGACCGTAGGGGTCGATGACAATCAAGTCGGCCTTTTTGCCAACTTCTAGCGATCCGTAAAGATCCTCATCCAACAGTGCCTCTGCACCCCACTTGGTTGCCATGCGTAAAATATCGTGAGCTGGAACAACTGTTGGGTCCAAACGCCATCCTTTGTGTATCAGAGACGTAAGCCACATCTCATCGACCATATCCATGCGATTGGAGGAGGAAGCACCGTCCGTACCGATTGAAATGTTGATGCCCATGTCTAACATTTTCGGCACCCGTGCAAAACCCAGTACGCGCATCGCTGAAGCCGGATTGTGTGAAATCTTCACTTTGCGTTTTTTGACGAGTTCCAACTCCTCATCATTCAGCCAGACAGCATGGACTGCTAAAAGATTTGGACCTAATACGCCGAGATTTTCTAGATGCTGAACAGTACCAACACCAAATTTGGCGTAAGTGTAATCTTTTTCCTCTTTTGCCTCGGCTACGTGCATATGGATGCCGACACCGTACTTGTCCGCTAATTCCTTTGTGCGTATGCAAAGCTCATCTGTATTATTGAAAATGGTGCGCAGTCCGAACCAAACTTGTATTCTGCCATCAGCTGTATTGTGGTATTTTTCTAAATCAGCAACCTGTCGTTCAAGCTCTTCATCTGTGCTCAGTTGCCACGGTTTAGGCAATCCTTCACCACAATCCATGACTGATTTTGCCAATTTGGCTCGCAAGCCCGATTCCTCAGTCGCTCTGACCATACCGCTGACGAATTGTCCGCCTGGTTCCGCAAAAGTTGTAACGCCTGATCGAATCAATTCCAAGCTACAGACCAAAGTGGAAAGATAAGAATCCTCTTCTGTCATATTGCTTTCGTACGGCCACATTCTCTTGTGTAACCAGGTAATGAAATCCACGTCATCCCCTACACCACGACTGAGTTGCTGAGAAGTGTGTACGTGGGTGTTCACGAAGCCGGGCAAAAGATATTTCCCTGTCAGGTCAATTATTTCTGCGTCCGGCGAAACCATTTCCGGGTCAATTTTGCCAACGGCGATGATCTTGTCGTTCTCTACTAGGACACCGCCACCGTCGTAGACAGTGTCCTCAGCATTCATTGATAAAACATACGCATTTTTTAGATAAGTCTGTCCCATGCTCAACCCCCTAATCAAATTCCTTAATTTACGCTAATAACAGGCTCAATGATGGAGAAACTTGCTACATCAAAGAGTCCCTGGTCCGTTATGGCAAGCTCAGGAATAAAGATCAGACTGATAAAGGACAACGTGACGTTAGGAGACGGAACAGTACAACCGCGCTCAGACATAGCCTTGGTAATGGCGCGCAGTTTTTCAGCAACAATATCACCATCCTCATCTGCTAACAAGCCACAGATAGGAAGAGCAAGTTCTTCAATGACTTTGCCCTTATCAACATAGACCAAGCCACCTTCCAAGTCCTGAATACGATTAACAGCTAATGCCATATCATCTTTATCTACACCCACGACCATGACATTGTGGTGGTCGTGAGCAACGGAAATGGCTACGGCGCCAGATTTCAAGCCGAAATTCTTGACGAACGATTTGCCGATAGAGCCGTTTTTGCCATACCTCTCCACACAGGCAATATGAATAATATCCTCATCAAGATCAGCTTGAACGACACCGTTCACTACAGGCAGATCTACGACTAAACTTTCCGTCAGAAGCGAGATTGGCGAAGCGCCAATGACGTGTGCTTTCGCTGTGCAAGCTGATTTATCCACTTTGATAAGGAGATCGTCGCCCGTAACTTCGGGAAGGTGCACTGTGTCACGCAGTTTATCGCTGTATTCAAATTTGCTAAACTCATGGACCACTTTCTTGTCTGCTACAACAAGTTGCCCCTTTGCCACAACGGAATCAACTTGGCACTTTTCCAAAGATGACAGCAGTACAATGTCTGCGTACTTACCAGGACTAATTGATCCACATTCACCGTCGATACGGAAAGATTCGGCGGGATTCAGTGTCACCATCTGGATTGCGGTGACAGGGTCAACGCCTTCCTCGATGGCAATACGGACTTTATTATCCAGATGACCTCGATCTTTGATGTGTAGGGCATCAATGTCATCCGACACCATGCAACAGTGACGAGCATCCACATTATTTTCTGTGATAATTTTGAGACAAGGACGTAAATCAGTTGAGGCTGAACCTTCGCGCATCAAAACGCGAAGTCCCGCACGCAGTTTTTGCAAAGCTTCTTCTTTATTTGTGCTTTCATGGTCAGAATTAACACCCGCTGAAGCGATCGCATTCAAAGGTCCGTCATATAAAGCAGGTGCGTGACCTTCAGCGGTCTTTTTATACTTCTTTGCTAGCTCTAAAATCTTCGCGGACGCGTCACTGCCCGCAAGAATAGGAGGAGCCAGCACTTCTGCCAGACCAATCGCCTGAGGCAACTGGATCAATTCTTCCATCATATCTGTCTTCAAGGTGGACCCGGTCGTCTGTAAGCCGCTTTCCTCCATGAATGCGGGAACAACGTAATAAAGCTTCACAGGAGTTCCCTCTGCTTCTGCCAGCACTTCCATCATTCCTTCAACACCGGAAACGATGGTTACTTCCATCAAGTCCGTTGCGACAGCGGTAGTTCCGCGCTTAACGACCATCTTGGCAAACTCGCTATAACTGAGCATGCTGCTCTCAATGTGAATGTGTGCATCAATAAAACCGGGTGCCAGATATTTGCCTTTAGCGTCGATGATTTGTGTATCAACACCACAGGCGGCTTCAGGCAGCTGACCAACAGCAGCAATCCTGTTGCCAACAACTGCCACATCTGCCTCGTATACTTCAGCACTGTGAACATTGATTAAAAGACCGTTTTTGATAACGAGGTCAGCAGCTTCCTTTCCGCATGCAACCGCTATCAATCTCTTATCCATCATAAAATTCTCCTTTCCTTGCCAAGCATTCCTTCGCTCCGTTCATGTGTCCTCATAGAACAAACAAGAGATCAGATGCCTTTTGACGTTTACATGGATTAATTAAAATCCCCCACTTAACTTTCCTTTTAGCTAATTTTATTAAGTAAATTTAGCTCTTTGTAAAAATCGTATCACGATCTGCACTATGAGTCAATCAAACTATTGGTTATTTTTGTGCCTAAAAACACTTGATTTGAATGAAGAATTTAAGGGTCACTGAAAATTTCGGGTCAGTAAGTTTGCTCTAAGAAGATAGGTTTTCAGTATCTTGATATGCGGATATTAATTCCTAACATTCTTGAAAATTTTCTACCGACCGAAATCAGTCTCGTCATCACCTTAAGTAAGAGTTTCTTTGTTCGGCAGGATGTTTTGATCACGGTCGAGTGCAATTCTCGTTGTTCACAAATTATTAACATACCAGATGCAATAACTTGTTGACCTGCACATTTCTATATGCTAATCTTTTGCTAAATAGAAAAATCGCCATAAATATTTAGCCGTAAGGAAAATGCTGTATGGCGATGCCGAGTTAGAAGCCGAGTTCTCACATATCGGTATTCTGTGTTTTCTTCGGCAAAGGCTTCAACGGATTAGTGTAGAGGAGGTTTTGTATGACTTAGCGAATATGAGGATGTAGTGGCTTTCGGTGTTGGTTATTTGTTATGTCAAATAAATAGCTGTGGAGTATTTGGAACGTTTGCGAAAGAGGTACCGATTATGGATTTGAAATTGTTGCGTGTCGCTAAAGGTGTGGAGCACGCGGATTTGGTCGTCATTAACGGGAAAATCGTTAATGTCTACTCAGGGGAGATTTATGAGGGTGGTGTCGCTGTTTCAGGAGACAAGATCGCTGCTATTGGTGATGTTGCGTACTGCATAGGACCTGAAACTGAAATTGTTGATGCCAAAGGCAATTATTTAACGCCGGGATTTATTGAAGGTCATATGCATCCCGAAAGCACTTCAATGGCCATCCGAAATTTTGCGGCGTGCATATTAAAACGTGGAACGACGTCAGTCATGACCGATTTACATGAGGTTGGTGTCGTTTCCGGTTTGGAAGGAATTGAGGCCATATTGGAGGAAGCGCGAACGACGCACGTGAAGTTTTACTTTGTCGTGCCGTCCCATGTTCCCTTTTCACCAAATCTTGAGACGAGCGGTGGGCGGTTTTATCCTTCCATTATCGCCGAAGCTTTGAAGCGAGAAGACGCCGTGGGTCTCAGCGAGTGTGTCGGTCCTTACATCTTGATGGAACATCCGGAACTACTGGAATCTATGGCAGATGCGCGCTCCATGGGAAAATCACTGCAGGGGCATCTTCCCGTTCTTTACGGTCCGGAGATGAATGCTTGTTTAGCTGCCGGTGTAACTACGTGTCATGAAGCGACGAGCGAAGAAGATGTTTTTGAAAGATTAAGAAATGGTTGTCACTTAATGATGCGCCAAGGTTCTTCTGCTATGAACCTTCCTGATTTAATTAATACAATCCTTTCTCATGACTTGAACACTTCTATGATCAGCATCATAACGGATGACTTGGATACGCTCGGCTTGTATAAGGATGGACATCTTGATTCCGCTGTTCGCGTTGCCCTGTCCTCAGGTGTGGATTTTGTCACAGCCATTCAAATGGTAACGCTCCACGCCGCACGTGCATTCAACCTTGATTCCTATATTGGCGGCTTAGCGCCAGGGAAAGTTGCGGACATTAATATTACTAGTGGACCTGACGACTTCAAAGTTTTATCAGTTGTGGCGAAAGGTGAACTTGTTTGTCGCGATGAAGAAATGATCGTTGACTATCCGCCTGCTGAGCATGCTCCAGTATTGTTGAATACGATCAAACTCTTAGAGGAAATAACGCCTGAGAGTCTCCAAATTCGAGTCTCTTCCGAAGCCAGCAAGGTTAAAGTCCTTGTCATGGATACACTTCAAGAGATGCCTTATACGCTAGGGCGGGAGGTTGAGCTTGAGGTCAAGGATGGTGTGGTTCAGTGTGATCCGAATCAAGACGTGCTATATATTGCTCAAGTTGAACGCCATGGGAAAAATGGGAATATCGGCAAGGCCTTCATGGGTGGTTTCCGTCTGACCGGAGGTGCGTTGGCATCTTCCGTCGGTCACGACAATCACAACATCATCGTGCTTGGCGATAATTTCGAAGACATGGCGATAGCGGTTAACCATGTGGCAGCACTAAACGGCGGACAAGCGATTGTGCGCAACGGAAAGGTGGAGGCCGACGTCGCATACCCCATCTGTGGATTAATGAGTGATCTCCCTCTCGAGGAACTGGTTGAGAAGAAGATGAAGCTTGAAGCGGTCGCTAGAGAGATGGGAACCGGCATTCCAGTTCCTTTTATGTTCCTCAGTTTCATCTGTTTGGCTGCCATCCCGGAATATGCGGTAACGGATCATGGCTTTATTGATGTAAATCTTCAAAAGGTCATCGATCCGATTTTAGAAATCATTGAATGAGAGGTAATCCTATGAAAAACAAATTAGACAAGTTTTTCAAAATAGAAGAACGCGGTTCCTCTATTACCACCGAAATAATATCGGGCTTGACGATATTTTTCACCATGGCTTATGTTCTTGCTGTGCAGCCATCAGCGATCATCGGTTTCGGACCGCATGCGACTTTCACAGATGCTAGTGGTCTCTTGCTGAGCAGAGGCGCATTGCTTGTTTCGTGCGCTGTTGTCACAGGTATCGTTACTATCGCGATGGGAGCATATACGAACCTTCCCTTAGCGATTTCGACGGCGATGGGAACGAACTTCCTTCTCGGTGGTCTTGTCCAAAGTGGTCAGTTCACCTTTGGCGGCATTATGGCGGCCTTGTTGATTTCAGGTACGCTCTTTATCATCGTGTCGATAACGGGTCTTCGCAGTTTCATCGTAAAAATGATTCCCAAAAACCTTAAGTTTGGGTTGACGATAGCCGTCGGCTTTTTCATTGCCCAGTTAGGTTTTAAGAACTCGGGTTTGGCCAATTTCGATGGTGGTCTGAAGATTGGAGATATTACTAGTCCTCCTATTTTGCTAACTCTGATTACGATCGTTATCATTGCGATCCTGCAAGCATACAAGGTGAAGGGCGCGATACTCATCGGAATCATCGCTGGAACGCTTATTGGTATTCCTATGAAGGTTACTATGTTGCCCGCATCGTTGGTGGGGCTGCCGTCAGCGACTGAAATGGGCAATCTTTTGTTCTCTTATGATTTCCGTTCATTGTTCGCGCATGTGCCGACGGCCCTGGTATGGATCTTTATCCTTTTCTTTGGAGACTTCTTTGGCACCCTCAGTTGCGTGACGGCTGTTGGTATAAAAACTGGCTTGGCGGACAAAGACGGCAATTTCCCAGATATGGACAAACCGTTCCTCGTAGACTCCATTGGTACCGTGTTAGGTTCTGCGACTGGAAACACGACCATCTCAACTTTCATCGAATCGACGGCAGGGATCGCCTCCGGTGGTCGCACAGGGTTGTCGGCTGTTGTCGTTGGTCTGTTGTTCTTTGTCGCGGTTATCTTCGCTCCGGCTTTCTTGATGATTCCGACGGCAGCCACGGCTGCGGCTCTCATTATTGTGGGTTTTTCGATGGTCAGCACGTTTACTCAATTTGATTTTGACGATTTCGTCGAGGTCTTCGGACCACTGTTGCTCATTTTCATGACGGTATTTACGGGTTCGTTGCCAGCAGGTATTTCCTTTGGGATTCTCGGCGACGTACTCATGAAGGTTGTGACGGGTAACTATAAACGCGTGCATCCGGGAATGTACGTTGTATGCGTACCCCTTGTCTTGTACCTGCTTGTCTAAAAAATAGAAGGTCTTTTGTTGCGTAAGTTTTTCCGACATGCGTTGTCGGAGAAACTTACGCAACCTTTTGAAAGGGGAATACAATGATCCACTGTAAATGTTATTTTTACTCAAATTCTTTGAAATACAACACGGATATCAACGTACTCATTCCGGACAAGTTGCGTGGCGTTGACGGCGATAATTGTCGAGATCATACATTCCCTCTGCTCGTGCTATTGCACGGAGGTGCCGGCGACTGCAACAGTTGGATGAGAAATACGAACATTGAACGGTTCGCCGAGCAATACAACTTAGCGGTCGTGATGCCAAGCGGGCACAACAGTTTTTTCTGTGATGCTGAGTACGGCGAAAGCTTTTTTTCCTACGTTAGCGATGAATTAATTCCCTTTGTGCAATCGCTTTTCCCTGTATCGAATAAACGTGAGCATACTTTTATTGCAGGAGCATCCATGGGTGGATATGGCAGCGCTCTACTTGCTCTCTCTCGCCCGGATCTCGTATCAGCTTTTGGTGTGTTCTCAGGAGCCATCGATCCTTTGCGGATCGACATACGCTTGCGTGAAATCGGCATTACCAACATGCGATATGATCTGCTTTTTGGCGGGTCGGACAAGGTGGCTGGTAGCAGGTTTGATTTGTTTAAGAAAGTAAAGGAGTTTCCCTCAGAAGCCGAGAAGTCAATTGCCAGCATATACATAGGCGAGGACGATGTGATCAACTATGACATGAGTTTGGAACTACATGATGCCCTTAGAGAGCACGGTTTCGATAGTCGTTTCTTAACGGCTGAAGGAGGGCATGATTGGGAATATTGGGAATACTGCGTGGCAGATTTTCTGCAAGAGCTATATGCCAGAAAACTGATTGGAGGCTGATATGAAACTAGACAAAGACATCTGTGACTATATTCAAAGTCTGGAAGATGATGTAATCACGTGGCGCAGACACTTCCATAAGTATCCGGAGTTGTCATTTAAAGAATTCGAAACGACGAAGTATATTACGGACTTGTTGGAGTCACTTGCTGTATTCGATATCTCACATCCTCAAGAGACGGCAACCATCGCGTCATTCGATAGTGGAAAACCCGGTCGTGTAATCGCGATCAGGATGGACATCGATGCGTTGCCCATCCAAGAGAACAATGACCTCGAATTCAAGTCGGTACATGACGGTGTCATGCACGCTTGTGGTCACGATGGGCACACGGCCATTCTGCTAGGCGTGGCACATGCTTTGGCTAAATTCCCCGACAAATTTGTTGGAAAAATCATTTTGATTTTCCAGCATGCCGAGGAACAGCCACCCGGGGGCGCCATAGAAATATACAATGCTGGCGTCATGGAGGGCGTCGATGAGCTCTACGGTTTACATCTCAGCTCAGCCTTTGACAAGGGCGTCTTCGGAATTCGGGCAGGCGTCCTGACGGCCGCGACTGATGAGTTCAGAATCACGGTCAAAGGCTCCGGAGGTCACTCCGCTTTTCCGCAGTTGTGTATCGATCCCATCGTTATTGGCGGAGAAATTATCACAGCGATTCAGACGATTATTGCGAGAAAAATTGCTCCCTCCGAAGAGGCTGTTGTTTCCGTATGTAAGGTCAACGCAGGGACAGCATACAACGTTATCCCTAATACAATGCAGATTATCGGGTCGATCCGCACTTTCTCGGAAGATACGAGACAAACAATCAAGGCGGAGCTTGAAAAACTTTCTGCGGGGATTGCTCAAGCTCATGGCGGCGAAGCGGACTTCGAATATATTTACGGCTATGACAGTGTCATTAACGAACCTAAATTAGCCCTCGTGTCCGAAAAGGCAGTATCGGAGCTCTTTGGAGAAGAGGCCGTATTGCATATTGACAAAGTATATCCCGGTGAAGATTTCTCAGCCCTCCACAAAGACTGTCCCGCCATTTTTATCGAGGTCGGCACCGCAGATAAGACCAAAGGTACGCATTACCCCCACCACAATCCTCAGTACATGATGGATGAGGATATGCTTGTTCCCTGTGTCGCTTATTTTCTACAGATGATTTGGCTTCGGATGCGTCCAGACGGGAAATGATCCGAAAGCAAAAAGGAGCACTAATAACCATCTATGCGGAGACGATTGGCACAAGCTGAACGACATGACGCAATAACCGGGTAACGTGTGGTATCCGAAGATTAGCCCTTTACAACGTACAAAAGGAGTGACGGTTAGGTTAGTAGCTGATTTGAGTGGTGATATGAACTGGCTTTAGCAAGTTGTCAATGACCGGACACCTATCCAGCGTTTGATCCAACCATTTTTTGATTAGATCATCGCTTGCTTCAGTGTCAAGCGAAATTGAAAGTTCAATATTGCTAAAGCCTGCCCGCTTACTGGTAACTTTGCCGAAAAATTTATCTGAGTCAATGGTACCTTCGACCGCTATCCGAATGTTGTGGATGACAATACCCATTTCTCCGGCGATCCAATGACCTGCTGCAACGATACAGGATGCGATTGCAGCAAGCAACGTTTCTACCGGTGAAGGTCCCTGCGATTGCCCTCCAAACGATTCGGGTTCATCGATGATCCATTCAAACTTTCCGGACCTGATAAATGTTTTAGGTAAAGTAGCACTGTTTGCTTCAACACGTATTCTAGCGTCAGCCATAAGTTCCCCTTTCGTCGTCGTTTCTTTGACCGTTAACTCTTACACTCACTCTCTGCTAGAGATGTCATATACATTATTTTGACATAAAACGAACAGAAGTACACATTATTGCATAAGGAGATTAATAATGGACCTTTTAATAAAAAACGTGAACATCGTTGACGGTTCCGGCAGGGCAGCCTACGAGGGTTCTGTTGGAGTAAAAAATTCTAAGATCTGCCTAGTAAAGATGGGCGACTGCGATTTGCCAGCGGAAAAAGTGATTGATGGAGAGGGCTTGCATTTGTCACCCGGATTTATTGATTGTCACTCACACGGTGATCAGGCAATTGGTCAAGAGCCCGCCATGTTAAGTAAGGTATCGCAGGGAATAACAACTGAAATTACCGGTCAATGCGGAGGGTCAATCTTTCCTATTCATCCGGACCACTTGGACGATCTGCAACGTCTCGTTGCAATCGGAACTTACACATTTCCCGATGACATGGTTAATTGGACATCATTCGAAAAATTCGCTTGTTTCGCAGAAAACGCTCCCAAGGCAATAAATATGAAAACATTTACCGGTCACAGCACTCTGCGAATCGCTGCCATGGGGTATAAGAAAGGCAAGCCTTCCTCAAGTGAAATGAATAACATGAAGGCGATGTTGCGTGAATGTATGCAGAGCGGCTCGATCGGTTTAAGCTCAGGATTGATCTACCCGCCGGGCTGTTACTCCGATACCGATGAAATGGTCGAACTGGCTGAGATTGTAGCTGAGTATGGGGGGATGTATGCTTCTCACATGAGGAATGAATCCGATAACATACTTGCCGCAGTCCGTGAAGCTTTAGAAATTGGATACCGTGCCAGTATACCGGTTTGCATTTCACATCATAAAATTATGGGTAGGCAGAATTGGGGCAAGGCAAAGGACACTTTGGCGCTAATCCACGAAGCCATCGACAAAGGCGTTAAGGTGACCATCGATCATTATCCCTATACGGCCAACTATAGCCATATGAATGCCAGTATTCCTCCAAAGTATTTTGAAAACGGCGGCATTGCCGGCATGCTAAAAGCCTTGGAAGATCGCGACACGCGTCAACGTATAAGTGAAGAGATGCAGGAAATGGGTACTTACGACAATTTCTACATCAATGCGGGCGGATTTGAAGGTATGTATTTTTCCGGTTGTCCGAAAACCCCGGAGGCTGACGGCAAGTCAGTTGCTGAATATGCTCAGATCGTGGGGAAAAATGGTTTCGACACGCTCTTTGACGTGTTGTTGGAGAATGAAGGCAAGGTTAACGGAGTTTTTCACAGTATTTCTGAGGAGGATAATTGTCTGATCATCAAGGACGAAAACGCCACGATCGGTACCGATGGCAGTTGTCGCAGTCTTAACGAACAAACTCATCCTCGCACTTTTGGAGCTTTCCCTCGTGCCATCTGCCATTATGTACGTGACAAAAAACTGATGTCACTTGAAGCAATGGTCAGAAAACTTACCGGTTTCGCGGCGGAAAGAATGGGGCTTGAACGCAAAGGACTCATAAAGGAACTTTATGATGCTGATCTCGTTGTCTTTTCCTACGACAACTTGAAAGACTCTGCGAGCTTTACCCAATCCACGTTGCTTAGCGATGGAATAGAGTATGTCATTGTGAACGGCAAGATTGCCTATACAGATAAGCAGATGACCCCAGTCCGTAATGGACGACTCTTGTACCACATTCGATAACAAAGAATAAAACGAAAACAAATAAAGCTCCTCGTCTAGGGGCTTTATTTGTTTTCGCATATCGTTCACGTACGATTGATCGCAGATGAGCCCCTCGGGGAGGGGCTTTACACTTATCGCATCTCGATGCCTAGGAAGTATTTGAGTCCCATGATAGTCTCGCAACCCATTATGCCGCTTATCGCATCTCGGCGCCGAGCGTGTGTTTCAGTTTTTTGATGAGTCGATTCCTCAGCCGTTCGATTTCGTCAGCGGTCAAGGTTCCCGTGTCGGATGCCAGTCGGAAGCGGAACATGAGAGATTTTTTTCCTTTCGGCACTTGTTCGCCGCGGTACTCTTCAACGAATTCGGCATCGTGAACGAGGTTCACGACGGCATCATAAATCTGTGCCCACGAGACGTCCTCGTCAATCACGATAGAAAGATCCTGTTCGACGAGCGGGAATTGCGGCAAGCGTTCATAGCGGTTATCGCGACTTTGGAGCGGGACGAGCTTTTCGACGTTGAGCTCGGCAATGGCGACGCATGGGACGCGCAACCCCGATTCTTCCGTCGCTTTCGGCGACAGCAACCCCAACGAACCGAGTTCGTTGCCCGTGTCGTCGACGATCTTGAGCCAAGCGTTATGATCTGCCCAAGGCATTTTGTCTCCCGATTGTTTGAAGTTCCATTCCTCGACGCGTCCGTAGAGCGGGAGCTGAGCGAGAATGCCCTTCAGCCTACGGAAGAGCGGAAAAGGTTTCGCTCCGGCGAGGGCGATCGCGAGGCGGCGCTCTTGAATGGGGAGCTTTTCCTTTTCAATGGAGGGGCTCAAGGCGCCTTTCGCGAAGACTTGCGCGAGCTCGAAGAGTCCAAACGTCTCGTAATAGCGCGAGTTCAGGACGGTCGCTTCCAACACGTTCGGAATAAGCGAGCCGCGCAGGTAGCGGCGGTCGGGTGATGGCGGCGCCGCCAAAGCGACAAGCGCGTCCGTATTGTCGCCGGCGATTTTGATAAAAGCGTCGGATACCCATGGGTATGTGTAGATTTCTTGGAGCCCGGCGCGGAATGCCAAGTATTCGCGGATGGCACGCTCACTTTCTTTGGCGAGCTGTCTGATCGGTTTGTCAAGTGTGATAACAGGCGGTTTGTACTCGAAGTTTTCGTAGCCGATCATGCGACAGACTTCTTCGAGAATGTCATCTTTGATGCTTACGTCGCCTGTGGCTCGCCAACTCGGGACAAGTACGTTGAGCGTGTCGTCGCCGTCATACGCGACATCGAAACCGAGCGGCTCCAAAGCCTTGATGGCGTCGTCCGCCGTGATAGGGTGTCCGGATCGCACGTTGAGAAAGTGAAGCGAGACGGGAATCTCGATCACCTTCGTCTCGCACACGCGGTGCGCGCCGACGTTGACGATGCGAGCATTCGGTTGCAATTCCGCCATCAGCTGGCGTGTCAGCCCCAACGCGAGATCGCAGCGCTGCGTATCGATCGCTTTTTCAAAGCGAATGGAAGCCTCCGTGCGAAGGTGGTGGCGCGATGCAGTCCGGCGCAGACCGATCGCCTCGAAGTTCGCGACCTCAAGGACGATATCCTTCGTCTCGGGAAGGATGGAGTCACGCGCTCCGCCCATGATACCCGCTAAACCGATCGCTTTGTCTTCTCCGTCACAAATCAGAAGATCAGTTGTCGAGAGGGTCAGCTTATGACCGTCGAGCAGTTCAAGCTGTTCTCCTTCGCGCGCGGTGCGCACACGGATGCCGTTGCTGACGTGCGATTCGTCGAATGCGTGCGTCGGTTGTCCCGTGGCGAGCATCACATAGTTCGTGATGTCGACGATGACGTTAATGGGGCGCATGCCGACCGACCAGATCAGTTTGCGCATGGAAAAGGGCGCCTCCCGGAGCTCGATGCCTTCGAAGACGACGGCGTCGTAGCGGAAGCAGCGGTCCTCATCGACGATTTTGACCGGGTAATCGTTCTTCAGGTCAGCAGGGCTTTCCAAAGAAGGAAGCGGGCGGAGCGTGCCGCCGTAGATGGCGCACAGTTCGCGCGCGAGTCCGTAATGACCCCAGAGGTCGGGTCGATTCGTCAAGGATTTATTGTTGATGTCAATAATAAGGTCGTCGAGCCCTAGCACGTCGGCGACGGGTTGCCCCGGTTTCGCATCGGGGAACAGTTCCGTCAGATCGACGATTTCCGCTTCTTCGTCTTCCGAGGGCGGGAACAGACCTTCCAAATCGAGTTCTTCCGCCGCGCAGATCATGCCATGGCTGACAACACCGCGGACTTTCACGGCAGAGAGCGCCACGCGTTCTCCCTCGCCATGCCAACGAACTTTCGCGCCCGGCGGCGCTACAACAACAAGTTGATTCTCGTAGAGGTTCGACCCCCCGCAGACGATTTGGCTCGTTTGCTCCTCACCGATGTCGACGTGGCAGACGACGAGGCGGTCGGCTTGCGGGTGCGCGCTGATCGTGACAACGCGCCCGATGACGATGCCCTCGACGAGGTCGGCGGGGTTTGTAATCTCTTCCACTTCGACTGTCTGCATCGTCAAATCGTGTGCGAGTTGTTCCGCCGTGATGCCTTGCGGCAAGTCGGCGTATGTGCGAATCCAGTTAAGTGATGCTTTCATGGTAATTTCCTAATGTAAATTTCAATTCGTTTTTATGGTTTTCGGTCTATCGGTTTCGGGATATGTTCAAATGATCGGTCCCGTCGCCGTTGAGCGTTGGCGTCATGTTGTGACCGCCCTGTTGCGTTCTACTTGAACTGTTTGAGAAAACGCAGATCGGCACTACGGAACAGGCGTACGTCATCGATCTCGTAGCGCATCATGACGAGGCGATCGAGTCCGATGTTGATGTAGAAGCCGCTCCAGATATCGGGGTCTAGGTCCGCGGCACGCAGTACATTGGGGTGTGGTGAACCGCCGGGCATAACTTCGATCCATCCGACATGTTGGCAGACGTGACAGCCTTCACCGCCGCACACGCTGCACTGCATGTCGATTTCAAATCCCGGTTCAACGAACGGGAAGAAACCGGCGCGCATACGGACGGGGACGTCGTAACCGAATACTTTTTCCAAGATGGTGCGGACGAGCAAAAGTCCCGAAGAAAACGAGAAATCACGATCGACGATCAGTGCCTCGTATTGGTAGAAAGCCCGCTCGTGGCGCGCGTCGGTGCTCTCGTTTCGAAAGACGGTTCCCGGATAAACGAACCGTGCCGGCGCTCCGTGTTTTTGAAGATAGCGGACGCTTGCTCCCGTCAGGTGCGGACGAAGGCAGAGGCGCTCGGCGCCGCGCTTATTCTCCGTGCCTTCCAGCCAGTACGTATCCATTGTGTCGCGGGCAGGGTGATCCGGCGGGAAATTGAGGTAGTCAAATGCGTAGAGTTCGCTTGAAATCTCATCTTCACTAAAAATCTCGAAGTTCAAAGAACGGAATGCGTCGTTCAAGTCGTAACACATCTGCGTGATCGGGTGCAGACCGCCGCTCGGAACGGCGAGTCCGGGTATGGTCAGATCGGGACGAAGCTCTAGAAACGACGCTTTATCGAGAAGCTCTTCTTTCTGCTCTTCGATTGCCTGAAGAAAAAGCTGCTTGATTTCGTTAGCAAGCTGTCCGAGCTCCCTGCGCTCCTCGTGCGATAATTTTCCGAGACCTTTCAGGATTTCCGTCAAGACCCCTTTCTTTCCGAGATAATGCTGGCGGAGCGATTCTAATCTTTCCGATGTCTCCGCAGTCGCAAAAGCATCCAATCCTTTTACGCGGATTTCGCTTAATTGATCCCTCATTGGTATCTCTCCTCTGTTTGATGACTACCCATAAGTATAGATCATTCCAGCGATCATTGTCGATTTTAGAGTTGAGTATTGTCGGGAGGGTTTCTCAATAGCTCAATTTGTGCGAAAACGCAATGACGCGATCCATGATCTATTCTTGGCTTCTTGACTGATTGGCTGTCATTGCGTTATGTCGTCGGTCATATCAAATGCAATGGCATCGCATTGGCTTGATCGATACAATCGCTATTTAACGTTCGGGCGCGTAAAGGGCTTCAACGTTCCAGAAGTCACCGGGCTTCATGCGTATGAGGTGTTCTCCCATCAATCGACGCTGTTCTCCCTCATGATTAATCATCAGAAAACTGGTGGAGAGGAGATAATCACCGACGCGCACGATGTTCATCGGATCGTAACCGCAGATGGTCGCCTGAATCGGCTCTTCAACAGGAAACTTCGCTTGGAACGATGTGAGCTTCTCTTCTCGTCTTGCCTTCTCTTGCTCGACGATCACGTTCGCTTCTCGAAGCTCTTCATCCGTCAATGTCAGCTCACGTTTCTTTGATACGTCCGGCTTGGCAATGATTTGCTCTTCAATAAGCTCCCAAAGAGTTCTCTCTGATGCGAAGCTCCGGTCAAAATCAATCTCTGCCGTCTCCGCAAGCGAGCAGAGCAACGGACCTGCATAGTAACTGTGGCGCCGATGATCCAAAGCGTCCGTCGCCTTTCGAAGGTTCATAATGGAAACGGTGATTTCTTTTGCGGCAAGGCTGCTGTTTAATTGCCGTAGCGATTTAAAACCGACAAATTCCGCAATTCCTTCTACTGTTTCGGTGCGCCATTCATTGATTATTGCGCCGTCGCTCAATGTTCTCATAAAAGACCGAATTTCGGCTATCCGGGAAAGAATTGTTGTGGCGTCAAGGTTACGCTGTTCTTGCTCGTCTTCGAACGCTTCGTTGCCGGGCGTCATCATATTGGCGTATTGTTCCAAGAGATCATCTTCGCGTTTGGCGAGCGCGACGAGCTCGGGGTTGAGAGGGAAAGCGATCAATTCGAGGTCATGCGGGAAGCGAGATTCGCCGTTTTCCATCTGCATGACGTGAAACATTTCGTGCACGAGCTTAGCGGCAAGTTTATCGAGATCTTCGTCCGTTTCTATCTGCTCCTGTTTCAACATCCAGATGGCGATCATCTTGCTGTCGTACTCAATCGCCGTATTTCCATAGAAATAATCAGGCTTCGGCAACAGCTCCCCGCAAAAGCACATCGATTCATCCGTATAGAGCGCGTAGGGGCGCTTCGTAAAACTCTGCCATAGCGACATAAAATTGAGTTTTGCCAAGCGTTCTTCAAGCTTTTGATATGTGTCGAGCAGCGTATGACGATCCATAAGTCCCCCTGTATCGCCTTCGTAAAATAATGGTCACGTGTATTATAATTGAATAACCGAAATACCTTGTTAATTTAATGTATTTTATGTGAAAGGGTGACTCGAATGGATAAATTTGTGTGTGATGAAAAGCGGGCGGTTGAAGTTGTTTGGCATGGTCACGCTTGTTTTGAAGTGAAGAGCGGGGACAAATCAGTTGTTTTCGACCCGTATCTCGAAGTGCCGGGTTATGCTGCATTAGATCTTGAGGCTGATCTCGTGCTCGTTTCGCATGAACACGACGACCACAATGCCAGAGAACGCGTAAAACTTTCAGGTCGCCCGATCGATGTTTCCGTAAAAGTACTCGATACGTGTCATGATGATCAAGGCGGGAAACTCCGCGGTCCCAATAAAATCCACATTGTCGATTTCGAGGGCGTCCGCGTGGCGCATTTCGGCGATCTCGGAAGAGATCTCTCGCCGGAAGAACTCGAGCAGTTGAAAGACCTCGATGTCGCGTTCATTCCCGTCGGAGGATTCTTCACGATAGATGCCAATCAGGCGGCGACGATCATCCGTGCGATCAAGCCGGATGTCACCGTCCCGATGCACTATTTCGACGGCGTCTCAGGCTGGAACAAGACTTCCGGCGTTGAGCCGTTCCTCGAGCAATTCACATGTGTCACGGTGCTCGAGACGAACAGCTTCACCGTAGGGTCTTATCATGATTGCATATTGGTTCTCAGCAAACCATGTTGATGACTTCGTGTTCACGAAACGTATGTGGAGGTAAAAGTGAATATGCTCGTAACGCCGGCAATCAGTTTGAACTTTGGTATGAAAGTGATCTATATTCTCTTTTCTGTCATGTTCGGCTTGTTCCTGCTGTTGGTGATCACTTATCTCGTCAAGGTCATCAAATCCCGCCGTGATGACCGTATGGCGCCCCTTTTGACCATGGATGCCAAGGTGATTGCGAAGCGCATGCAAGTAGGACATAAAGGTGCATTTCTTCAAGACATGGATGCAGCTTCCACCCTGCGACTTGGGCGCGACGGTTACACACGCTACTTCATGACGTTTGAGGCGATGAACGGGGATCGCTTGGAGCTTGCCGTAGATCGCAAGGATTACGGTTTGCTTATCGAGGGAGATCACGGCGCTCTGACATATAAAGGATCGCGTTTAATCTCTTTTGAACGAAATTGATGGAGTTATGTTCGGAGCGGTTTTAGGTGACATTGTCGGGAGTCCCTATGAGCGACCGTCAGAAAATATTTTATCGAAAAACTTTCCGCTCTTTTCAGAGCGATTGAAATTTACCGACGATACGGTCATGGCATTGGCAGTGACCGACGTCGATATTTTGGGGGAAAGGGTAGGTCTGCATACTGTCATGACGTTGGCAGGGATCGACGCTTTCTTAGACATCGGATACAGTACCGACGAGCTAAGTATTCGGGAGACGCTGATTTATTCCATGCAAGGTTCGGACAAAGATACCCCGATACGGGGTATAGTCAGCGTTTTTCGAAATAGCTCATGAGGAGTCTGTGGCTGCAACCTTATAACAGTTACGGGAATGGCTCGGCGATGTGCGTGTCTTCTGCAGGATGGCTCTTTAACGACCTTGCGAAAGTGCGTCAGATGGTGCGCTTATCGGCTGATGTCACGCACAACCATCCGGAAGTCAAGCAAGAACGGACGGATGACCTCGCGACCATCCTGTGATCATTTGAAGAGACCATCGGTTAAAAGTCGATTCTGTTCTAACGACTCTGCACCCTCAATTTCCAGAAAAGTAAGAGTCAGTTTCTTTTTGAGCCAGACTGCGTGCAATTTTTCAATTAATATCGAATTTCTGGACTTTCCGCCCGGCGCCGACGTGCAGTTTTTCAGTTTATATCGAATTTATGGATTTTCGCTTGAGAGGGGGGGTGCAATTTTGCAGTTTATATTGAATTTTGCACACGTACGGTCGAAGGGTCGCTTTTTGGCAAACTTCGCATTTTAAGCGTTGTACTTAGCTTCGCACGTTTTCCGACGGACTGTTCAGATAAAAAACTTTGCACCACGTTTAAGGAGCTTTCCTTTTTTGAGAAAGCCCCCTCAGAAAGAAACATCGATCCTACGTGTTATTTTGCTTTTGCGTAACGATCTGCGACGACGTCCCAGTTGACGAGACCCCACCACTCTTTCAGATAGTCGGCGCGCCTGTTCTGGTATTTTAGGTAATAGGCGTGCTCCCAGACGTCGTTCACGAGAAGAGGCGTCATGCCCTTGCTGACCGGTGAATCCTGGTTCGAGGACTGGACGATTTTCAGTTCGCCCTTGTCAAGGACGAGCCATGCCCAGCCGCTGCCGAACTGACCGGCGCCCGCCTTCTCGAACGCTTCTTTAAACTTCTCGAAACTGCCGAATACGTCGTCAATGACCTTCGCGAGTTCGCCCTGCGGCTCTTTTGCGCCGCCCGGTGTCATTGTTTCCCAGTAGACCAAGTGGTTGTAATGTCCGCCGCCGTGGTTGATGACGGCTTGCCGTCTTTCCTCAGGGACTTGGCTTAAGTCTTTAAGCAGTTCCTCAATGGTCTGTTCTTTCAGATTGAGCCCCTCAATCGCCTTGTTGAGATTGTTGACGTAAGTCTGGTGGTGTTTGCCGTGGTGCACTTCGACCGTTTTTTGGTCGATGACCGGCTCTAACGCGTCGTACGGATATTGCAAAGCATCTAATTTATACATGTTACCCTCCTTAGAATATGGCGCTCTCCTATGCGCCGATTGTTCAAAATGATGTGGACTGTGCACGTTATTGCATGTCAGTTGCAATTATAAATGAAAATTACTGACATGATTGTATCCTATGTGCCGTCTCCGGCATGATCCCTTTTATGTTCGGGAATGACTATCGCGAAGTAAATTATTCCGCATACGATCTGTAGCGCTCCTGCGACAGTCATGGCGTAACGGAACAGCGTATGGCGTGTCAGCGCGCCGACGACTGCGCCGACGACATAGATCAGAATATGCAACGTGAGATACGGTAATTTCCATCGCTCCGTTTGGGCGCCTCGGAGTCTCTTGCCCAACTCGATGCCGGCATCGGTGAGATAGCCTGTCATGTGTGTCGTGCGCGTCGTTACACCGTGGTAGTTCAGCAAGATGCCGTTCTGTATGCCGAGCGACAACGCGGCAAAAAAGCACGGGATGAGGAGCAACTCGCTTGGAAGGTTGAACGACATAAGAGCATACAGCGTTCCGCTCATAAGCAGGAAATAACCGTAGCGTTTCGAGTGTCCGATTTCGCATTGATAGAAAAGCATTCCGGCTATGGTAGACCCCATAAAAAAGGCGACAATCATGCCGAGATAAGTGAGAGCGAGCGTCCATCGCCCGTTTTTGAGCGCAGCGGCTAACTGCGTGAGATTTCCTGTGTGATGCGATGAGGTGAAAGCCGGTCCGAGCAGTGTTTCCGCGTTGATAAAGCCTGCGGAAAAAGTCATCAGCGATACCCAGAGACTTGCGTTTTTTCTCGACAGCTTTCTCATGCTCACCGCACCTTTCAGTTTTGTCTAAATCATAGCATGATTTTCGGCGCTCTCTGTTATTCACGATGCGAAAAGAAAAGCGGACAATCCGACGATCCCATCGGGGAAGTCGAGCGGATTATCCGCGCATGGTCGGCTTCGCTCGACGATTTTCTGAACGAAAGGCAAGGCGGTTTTGGATTATCCGCACATGGTTGGCATCGTCTTGCGAAGGTTTATGAATCGGCTTAATAGTTCGTGGCAACGAGTTGGAAATACTTTTGTTCGTATTTGCAAACGGGGCAAATGACGGGCGCTTTCTTGCCGACGTGGATGTGACCGCATTTGGCGCAGATCCATGCAGTCTCCGCGTCCTCGCGCTCAAAGACTGCGCCTTCCACGATGTTCGCCTTCAGGCGGTTGTAGCGCTCCTCGTGATGTTTTTCGATGGCGGCGACCATGCGGAAAAGTGTAGCGATACGCTTAAAACCTTCTTCTTCGGCTTCTTTTGCAAAAGTATCGTACATCTCAGTCCACTCGTAGCGCTCGCCCGCCGCGGCATCAGCCAAGTTCTCGAGCGTGCCCGGAATCTCATCGTTGTTAAGCAGCTTGAACCAGAGCTTGGCGTGTTCCATTTCGTTTCTCGCCGTCTCCTCGAAGAAGTCAGCAATCTGCTCATAGCCGTCTTCGCGCGCTTTCGCGGCGTAGTATGAGTATTTGTTGCGTGCCATAGACTCGCCGGCAAATGCTTCCTGCAGATTTGCCTCGGTTTTTGTTCCTTTAAGATCCATATTCTCTCTCCTTTTGTGTGTTGTTACTGTTTTTATCTATCTTCGGTGATTGCTCACCTTGTGATCGTCCTTGTAGAATGCTGTCCCGCGGTCCACGCCGCGGATCGAACCTGTTTGCCGCGTGTGCGTCCCGCTCAAGTTGTGCCCTGTCTCGGTTTGATCCCGCTTCAGTTACATTCCGCCTCAGTTCGGATCCGCTTCATTTTTGTCCCGTTTCAGCTCAGTTCCGTCCCGCTCTTTTCGCGCGGCATTTTGAACAGATCCCTCTGAAAATAACGTCGTGTCCCGTCAGCCGGAAATCGCTGTCTGGGGGGAAATACTGATCAATCTGCGGAAGAACGGGCATATCCACATCGGAAAGCGCGCCGCATTCTTCGCAAAGCATGTGGTAATGCGCGTCAAGCGTGGCGTCGTAGTGGAACGCCCCGTCGTCGCCGACGATGCGAACGATCTCGCCGTCCTCGACCATGCGGTTCATAGTTCGATAGATGGTCGCCTTGTTAATCGTGGGCGCTGTCTGGATGACGCATGTCTGAATTTCATCGACGGTGGGGTGATTCAGCGTCTTGAGGCAATCGGAAATGACTTGGCGTTGATGTGTCATACGCCGATGAGCATGATTCTTTGCCTGTTTCGTCATGATCGATCCCTCTCTGCATTCATTTACAAGTCAATTATAGTCTTAATGCGAATTAATTGCAATAGCAATGTGCCTACAAAAATCTGATCGTTGAAGTTGCCCTCGATAACCTTCGATGTCCTTCAATGTTGTCTATCCTTTAACCATGACGACCCGCACCCAAGGCAAACGACCGTGATCTGTCCATGACGTTTATCCCTTACCCATGGTGACCCGTCGGACTTACCTCGGATATTCAACGTGTGAAGGCGTTAGAAATTGCTCAATTGCAGCGTGTCTTCCTCTATTCCGACTTCAATGACGGCGCTCCCCCAACGCATTAAAGAGCGATTGAGCGCTGATTCTGCCGCTCTCAAGTCAAGATTCCAACACGCATGACCTTCCAAATCTCTCGTGGTCTCAATCTCGAGCTCAATCCCCGTTGACAGCTCCTTTGCGAAGGTCGGCTGGTTCTCCACGTGATAGAGGCGGAGTTTGCGATTGGCGGGCAAGCGTCGGAGATGAATGTAGACGTGGCGGGGCTTTCCCGTCAAATAAAAGTCATTCTGTTCGTAAGGGTAATCGGGACAAGCAGATGTCCCGTAAAAAGCGTCGCCGTAAATTTGGAGAAATTCTCCCGTTTCATTGAGGATGTCGATCGATGACTTCGGGATGGCTCCGGTTCCATCCGGTCCGATATTGAGAAGCAGATTGCCCCCTCGGCTGACGACCTTCGTCAACTGGTGTATGACATCCTTCGCCGTGCGCCAGTCGTGGTCACTTCTTTTGTAACCCCATGAGCTGTTCAGTGTGGCGGGGAGCTCCCACAATTTTGTTTGGGCAGAACGTGGGAGCATATTGTCGCCCGTCGTGATGTAGTCCCCCAGACCGCATCCGATGCGTCCGGAAATCAGGCAGGACGGCTGCAGCGAACGTATGAGGTCTTTGATTTGTCGGCACTGAGCGGGAGTCATGGACATCGGCGTATCAAGCCAGATCATGGCAAGCGATCCGTATTGCGTCAGGAGCTCTCGCAGTTGCGGGAGACATTTTTCCTCGAGGTATTGTGTGAAAAAGGAAGCGGGCGGTGCCTCCTGATAGGCACGCTGTCCTCCCGGATGATCCCAGTCTTGGGCTTGTGAATAGTAGACACAAAAGAACAGATTGTGCCTTGCGCACGCTTCCGACATTTCGCGGACGAAGTCGCGTCCGGAGGTGCTCAAGGCGACGCTGTTGAAAGTGTCGACCGATGAATCGAACAGCGCGAAGCCATCGTGGTGTTTCGCTGTCAGGCAGATGTACTTCATGCCCCAAGCGCGTGCGAGCTCGCAGATGCGATCGGCATCGAAGGCTGTCGGATTGAAAGATGCGGTCAACTGACGATATTCGTCGTCGGGAATGTCGAGAGAGAGTCTAATCCACTCCGCCAAGAAAGGTGTCTCCTTTCCCCTATACTCACCGCCGAGCAGCGAATAAAGACCGAAATGAATAAATAGCCCGAAACCGGCATCCTTGAAAACACGGAGCGCCCGGTCGATCACATTTTCTTGGGTGTAAAAGTCTGTCTGAGAGGAGGGATCGTCTTGTGAAGGAACTTCTTCGTGTAGGTCAAAGCGCTTGACGATTTTTACGAATTCTCGCAGACTGACCGCATCGACGGGCTTGAACGCTTTGCCGAATCGCAAAGCCGTCCCGATATGGAGATCGATCTCTTTCGACGGCAACGATTGTAGAATGCGTTTGATATTGCCGTGCGTGATACCGCTTCCGAGAATAAGCCTCGGTCGTGCATGTTCCAAATACCACGGCAGGCGGTCGAGGTTCTCATCGACGCACCCTTGACCGAGCGATGTCAGGATATGTGTAATGCGCGGATAGTTGTTGATACGCTCGAGTGAAGCCGCGACATCGGAGCTTTCATCGATGGCGCGGTGAAACGTCACGTCAAAATCTGTTCCCTCAAGCACTTGCGAAAGTATCGAGACATCGGCGCCCCCGTCTTCATTGAGTATGCCCGTAACAACGCGCCGGACGCCCAATTCTTGAAACCGCAAGGCATCACGTCTCATGACGGACAATTGGTTATCCGAGTAATGAAAGGAGTCTTGTTCGGGACGCAGCATGACGGCGACTGGGATACTGACGGCATCAAGGACAGCCCTCACGAGACCGTCGCTCGGCGTAAAACCGCCACGTTCAAGACAGGAGACTAGCTCAATACGATCACCGCCGCTTGACTCAATGGCGATGGCATCGGCTAAACTCGTGGCAATGCATTCGAGGATCACCGGTCATCTCCTTCATTCAGCTCGCGGTCTGTTCCTGTCGCTTGCGGCGGTTTCTCCCGCCAATGCAGATGACGAGCCCGCCGAGGAAGCCGGCGACATGCGCCCACCAAGCGATGCCGCTCGATCCGCGCGTAAAACCTGATACGAGCTGAATGATGAACCAGATGACGAGATAAATCGGCGCAGGGATCGTGATAAAATACGGCATGATCGGTACGAGGGTAGTTACTCTCGCATGTGGATACAAGATGAGATACGCTCCCATCACGCCGGCGATGGCTCCTGACGCCCCGAGCGTGGGGATATCGGAATTGAAGTCCGCAAGCGTGTGTGCGAGAATCGCGATAATCCCGGTCGCGAGGTAGAACAAAATGTATTTGATCGGTCGCAGATAATCTTCCACGTTGTCACCGAAAATCCATAGCATCCACATATTGCCGATGAGATGGGCAGCGCCTCCATGCAGAAACATACTGGTGATCAGCGGAAAATAGAATTTTCCCGCTCGTATTGCCGCGAGAAATTCCGCCGGTATGAACGCGTACCGATCTAAAAACTCATAATATGAAAGAAGGTCTAACTTCTGCTGGTAAATAAAAACCGCAACGTTGAAAATAATGAGAATAACGGTAACGAAGGGTATTCTGCGACTCGGTTGACTATCTCTCAGCGGTAGCATTTATTTCACTCCTCGCTCTGGAAAAGGATGTGCGCAAAGGTACATTCCCTCGCCGTCTCGCTTCGGTTATAAGTAAAAGCGAACGTCAAAAAACCCGCCAGCCATCGTCGGAAAGGTCAGATTTTTTGATTCTAACTGTTCTGAAGCTCGCGGCTCAGCATAGAAAACGGTGTCGTATCTCCCAGCAAAATGTAGCCCACAAGCTTGTCTCCGACAAAGTTGCGTCGGTCGTAGGTGAGCTGTGTTTCATCGAATGAAATCTGCGAAGTTACTTCCGGACCTTTCGGCGCAATGTCGCCGGCGGATGCGACTCGCGTCTCCATCGTGTTGATGAGATAAGGCTGCGGGGGGATGACGCAAATTTCATCGCCTCCGGCGGCATTCGCGCCCGCCACTCTTCCTTCTCGAGTCGAAACGGACCAAAGACCATACCAGATCCCGTCCATCAGGGCACAATCGCCTGCAGCATAAACATTCGGAATATTCGTTTCCATGCGATTGTTTGTTACGAAACGGCGGTCAATCTCAATGTCGATGCCATCCATCACTTCTACTCGTGCGCGCACTCCCGTTGAGACAAGCACGATATCGGTCGCGAGAACGGTTCCGTCCGTCAGTTTTACGCCGGACACGTTTCCTGTCTCGGGGTCTGCCAAAATCTCCGCGACCGACGATTCTTTCCTGACCTTGATATCGAGACGCTCGACCTGCTCTTGGAACATGGCGCTTGCGCGGGGGTCAAGTTGCCTCTTGAGGAGCGCTTGTCCGCGCTCAAGGATCGTTGTATCGAGTCCCCGTTTTTTCAATGCGTACGCAATCTCAAGCCCGAGCAAACCGCTTCCAATGACGACGGCTGTTTGAACGTCTTCGATATAATCGGATATCGCGATTGCGTCGTCGAGCGTCCAGAGCGTAAAGACGCCGGGCAGGTCGTTACCGGGCGTCGGCGGCATAAAGCTGCTGCTTCCGGTCGCCAAGATCAGTTTGTCGTAATCAATGGTTGAAAGATCGGACAGCACGATACGCTGATTGTCTACATCAACACGTTCGACTTTCGTACCTAAGCGAAGATCGAATTGTCGGTCGTCGTACCACGCCTGATCGTGCAGAAACACTCTATCGATTGTGTCCGGCACCATGACGACACCGGGGAGACGAGGTCTGTGATAAGGAAGGTTCGCATCCTCCGATAAAAGGATAATCCGTGCATCGGGATCTTGCTTCCGCGCAGCCTCAGCTGCTGAAAGCCCGGCGATTCCGCTTCCGATAATCACAATGGTTTGCTCTGACATGAAAGACCTCCTTCACGAGGGGAATTGTATGCAATTGTTAGCCGTTTCCAAAGAACAATTGAAACGTGAATTTATGATAGTCAGTCGACAAACAAGTGTCAACTTATTAACTAAAAGGAGGCAAGCCAAAATCAGGTGCCAAAATCAGGTGTGCAGTTTTTCAATTAAGGTTGAAAAAGCTACACATAAAGTTGAAAAACTGCACACAGGGGTGCGCGGATATCGGGGAAAAAACAAACGGGTGACAAAAATTCATATAAAGTTGAAAAATTGCACACCTTAAGATCAATGACTTTTCATTACATTGCTAATTTTTTATATCGGCAACGCATTGTATAATTAGTAACTAATAACATCATTTATCGTTCCGGTCACTCGTTTGCGATTATCGCAGGAAACAACGTGAGATAACCCCTTCCGACCTAGAGGTCGCTTTAATCATTAATGAAAGGAACCGTCATGGCACCTATTTCCTCAAAAGCAAGAAAATACATCCCGGAGATTACTTCTCCCCTTCGCGGAGATATCATCGAAATGCCGCGGGTTATCGCCGAATGTTCCGGTATTCGGATTTTCGGGAAGCGCATTAAATCGATCATCTTTACGACAGATGCGGCGCAAGCGATCAATCACAATGCCGATGCGCTCATCGCTGTCTATCCGTTCACGCCGCACCCCGCCATTACGAGTGCGATCATAGGGATTTCACCCGTTCCCGTCTTTGCCGGAGTAGGCGGCGGTACGACGGGCGGCAAACGATGCGCTCAGATCGCCATGTTCGCTGAGGCACAGGGTGCTATCGGTCTTGTTGTCAACTCACCGACAACACTCGAGACTATACGCGACATTCGAGCGGTTGTCGACACGCCTATTGTCTGTACGATCGTGTCGGAGTATATGGATATAGATTTGCGAGTGGAGGCGGGCGTTCAAATCTTCAATGTAAGCGGAGCTGAACGCACGGTCGACATTGTCAAAAGCATTCGTAAACGTTATCCGACGATCCCCATCATCGCGACAGGCGGCTCAACGGATGAAACAATACTCAGGACGATTGAGGCGGGCGCGAATGCTATCACGTATACTCCGCCGACAAGCGCCCAGCTTTTCAAAATCAAAATGGATAAATACCGAAAAATGGCGCAAGACGAATACAAAAACAGCCATCAACTGAGCTGAAAATATTTACATAAGGCTAACGTGTTTCGGTGAGCGCGGGCGTTATGCTGACGGCGCCAATACCGAGTTTCGTAGTATCATAACCCCATAGAATATAGAAAGAAAGGTTGTCTATGCTTAGCGATACACTATTTGAATACAAACGGTATTTTATCGATGGGGCGGAAAGCGAGTTGCGCGCACAGCATAACGCAAGTCGGCGCGTCTCTTTTCTGGATGGTCAAATGATCGGCAACGTTCGCCAAGATTATAAAGGCGTGAGTGCGCGTGTAAGACGCGGAGGTCTTTATGGTTTCTCCTCAAAGGGTGAATATACACAAGAATCAGTAGAAAGCGTGTTGAAGGAAGCTTCGAACAATGCGCTTTTTCTCGAGCAGCATGCCAAGCCGACGAAGAGTTTTCTTCCGCCCGTACCAAGCGGAAGGATGGAGCTGAAAGATTCCGTCAACGATCCGGAGCAGTCTTTTTATATCGAACTCTGTCGTGCGTTGGATGCGTACATCGTTGCCCGTTGCCCGGATATTATCAGTCGACGCGTCGCCGCATATAGCGACACGGTCGAGAAAGTGATCACCGTTTCGAATGGATACGACGCACATGTCGTCACGCCCAGAAGTTATGTGTATGTCTTCTTGACGGGAAAGTCAGCCGCGGGCATGCCAGTTGATGTGATGGCGGTTGTTGGCGGATTTGACACCATTGACAAGAATTTTATCGATCTCGACGAAGCGAAAGCGAAGGTCGACACTCTGTATGAGCAACTGATGCAAAAATGTGACGGCGTCTATGCGAAGGCGGGCGAGGCGATGTGCATTCTGTCCGGTCGCATGGCGGGTATGCTCGCCCATGAAGCAGTAGGGCATACAGTGGAAGCCGATCTTGTTCAGAGCGGGTCGGTGTCGGCGCACTTGCTCGGCAAACAAGTCGCTTCGGAGAAGGTGTCGATGGTCGATTTTGCGCATACAGCCTACGGCAAGCCTACACCTCTTCCTGTCTATGTTGATGATGAAGGCGTAAAGGCTGAAGACGCCGTATTGATTCGAGATGGCATCCTGACGGAGTACTTGAACAGTCGCCAGTCTGCCGAACTTTTCGGCATGACGCCTCGCGGCAATGCGCGCGCGTGGCTTTTCTCCGACGAACCTCTGATCCGTATGCGCAACACAGCGATTGTGCCGGGAGACGACAAGCTCGAAGACATGATCGCCTCGGTGGACGACGGATATTATTTGGTTGCGTCGGGCAACGGACAGGCGGACATGACGGGTGAGTTCATGTTCGGCGTGACGATCGGCTATGAGATTAAAAATGGCAAGCTCGGACGCGCCATGCTTGATACGACAATCTCCGGTGTCGCCTTTGAGATGTTGAAGACGGTCGATATGGTTTCCGATGAAGTGGAGTGGGAGAGTTCCGGTTTTTGCGGTAAGAAACAGGCGATGACGGTAGGGATGGGTGGTCCGCACATTCGTTGCCGTTTGACGATGGGAGGAAAAGCATGAGGTGTGCGAGGCGACAATCTTCTCTACGACAATACATTCGCAGCAAACAGGTGATGGGAGGGAAAGCATGAGATCGATGGAAAAAATGGCGAAGCTCGGACTATCTGCTCTACAAGAGGGTGGTGCTGACCAAACCGTCTGCACTGTGTCGCGCACGGTGACGCGCGAATTGACGGCGGAGTGGGGAGAGTTTAGCTTATATCGAACGATTTTTGATGATTCAGTCGGCTATATGGCGCTAATTGGCGGACGGCGCGGAGTTCTGTCCCAAAATACGGTCAATGAAGAGGCAATACGGGAAGGAGCCGCTAATTGTTTAAAATCGGCGCAAGCCGCCGACCCAGATGAGGCGTGGCAACTCGCTCCTCCTTTGCCTGAGCAGCTCTTCGAGACGGGTCCGCTCACATGTGACGAAGAAAAATTGTTTGAGCGTTGCGAGGAATTTCTGAACGATATCCGCACACGTTTCCCGCTCATCAGCGCCAGCATGCTCACAGCGACGCATGTGTTGAAGGAAGGCGTCGGTCTTTATTCGACCGGGAGCAGATTTTTTTCGCGGCGCGGCGTATATTCCGTTGATCTTATGTTCAATGCAACAGAAGGAGAAGCGACGTCATCGTTCTTCGCGACCTCCGTGGAGACGCTCGACCTCGACACGCCTTTCATCAAGCTCGGTAGTTTTGAATCGGATCTCGCCGCTATTTCTCGGCAAGTTTTTACAAAGGCGATGGACGACAAGTTCACGGGGACGGTCTTGTTAACACCGGACTGTTTCGGCTATCTGCTTGCCACGTGTATCGGAACCTACGCGTCCGACGGTGTGATTCTGGACGGCACGAGTCTGTGGCTTAACAAGGTCGGACAACAAGTGGCGAATGAGAAGTTTAGTCTGCAACTCGCACCGCTTCACCCCGACATTGTGGCAGGTCAGCGCTATACATCGGAAGGCTATCTCGCCGAGGATTTCCACTTAATCGAGCGCGGTGTCTTGAAACAGTTTCATCTCAGTGATTATGCCGCTCGCAAGACGGGTCGTGAACGATCCCCCAACTCATCGTTCGGCTGTTTTATCGTGGAGCCCGGAGATGAGCCGCTCGAGACCATGATTCGCGACATCGAACGCGGGCTTGTCATTGCACGTGTATCGGCGGGATCACCGAGCGCATCGGGGGATTTTTCCGGCGTTGCGAAGAACTGTTTTTTGATTGAAAATGGAGAGATCAAAGAGGCGTTGAGTGAGACGATGATCAACGGCAATTTGGCTGAGTTTCTTATGAACATTAAGGCGCTTTCGAGGGAAGTCGTGAAAGACGGTAGTTCCGTGCTCCCGTGGGTTGCCATTGAAGGTGTCGGCATCGCCGGGAAGTAAGGGGTTTCAAGATGGATGAAAACGTAAAAGACAAGGCGATAAAATCGCCGAAACGAGTATTCTGGGAGTTGATGCTGATTGGCATCGCCCTGTTCGCCGCGGGCATCTTCACGCTCGCGAATCCGCAAGGAACGCTGAAGTTTGTTCTGATCGTGTTGGGGGTCGTCTCGATCATCAGCAGTGTCGGCTTTTTTATGCGCTATTTGCGTATTCGCGAGGAGAAGGGGTGGTTGAGCTCATTTGTACTAGTGTTGGCAGGTCTGCTGTTTATTTTCGGCATTATTCTTATCGCCAAACCCGATGAGACATGGCTCTTCCTGATCTATTCGATCGGTTTGTGGTTCATCGCGTATGCCGTGTATTCGCTAGTCGCTTCCGTGAAGCTTAGGTCCTTCAGCTCGAAACTGTTTATCGTAACGTTCGTTCTGGCAATCTTGCTTCTCATTGCGGGCGTCACACTGATTTTGTCGCCGACGGTCGGCATAACGTTTATCGGTTTGGTGATCGGGATGGCGCTTATCGTCAACGGACTGGAGTTTATTCTGCTCGCAGTTTCGGAGAAGTTGATCGATCGACGACAGAAAGAATAACGTTCGACGCAAACCGTGTGGTGGTTGCGTATTTTACCCTTTTAACGAGCGTTTCGGCATCGATCAGAAGGGTGGAAATTGCGAAGGAGCGATTGACTGTTGCGCATACATATTAACAGCGTGATATAGTGAAACAAGACAAGAAGAACAGAAGGAAGGTTTTTGCCATGTCAGATAAAAAGAGAATCATAACTTTACCGACACGTAAACTGATCGACGCGGACGTGCGTGACGGATGCGGCGAGTGCCAGACATCTTGCCAATCGGCTTGCAAAACGTCATGCGGCGTTGCGAACCAGCAGTGTGAGCAGGAGCGCGACTAGGCGCTTTCTCGCGACAACGGTGAGCTGAAAGTTAGTGCACCCGCAGCGAGGAGTCGATTCTCGCGGAAAGACGACCAGCCAAGCAGAGATTAAAGGTCGGCGTACCGCATTGAAAAATCGGAGTGCCGATTTTTGGTGGATGAGCGGATGATTCATCAGTACAAACTGAACGGCTACAATATCGTGTTGGATGTCGACAGCGGCAGCATTCATCTCGTAGACGATCTCGTCTACGAGATTGTTTCGTTGTACGAAAAAACAGACCGTGATGATATCGTTCGCGTGCTGTCAGATCGCTTTGAGGTCGAGGACATTTGTTCTGCGCTCGACGATGTGCAAGAACTTGTCGATCATCAGAAGCTTTTCTCTTATTCGGATCATGCGGATCGGCTTTTTGGGGGAGCGGGTCCGACGGTGAGTGAGCGGTCACAAGCGATGATCGAACGGGATCAGACGATGACTGCGCCATGCGAACTTGCCGACTTCACCCACTGTCCTGAAGGCGATATCACGACGAGTTTCCGGAAAGAGGAGAATGTCATCAAGGCGCTCTGCCTTAATGTCGCCCACACGTGTAATCTTGATTGCTCATACTGTTTTGCCGGGCAGGGCAAGTACAAGGGAGAGCAGGCGCTCATGTCTCTCGAGACGGGAAAGAAAGCGATCGATTTTCTCATCGAGCGTTCGGGATCGAGGAGAAACTTGGAAGTCGATTTTTTCGGCGGCGAGCCGCTTCTCAACTGGCAGATGGTCAAGGACGTCGTCGCTTATGCGCGTTCCATCGAAAAGGAAGCAGGCAAGCATTTCCGCTTTACCTTAACGACGAACGGAGTGCTCATCGATGATGATGTGATCGAGTTTACGAACAAAGAGATGCACAATGTCGTCCTCAGTCTCGACGGACGCCCTCACGTGCACGACCGTTTTCGCGTCGACATTGGAGGAAAGGGCAGTTATGCCCGTATTGTGCCGAAGTTTCTTGAGCTCGTTAAGAGGCGAACCCGTGGCACATACTATGTCAGAGGCACGTACACGCATCTCAATACCGATTTTTTGAACGATATTCTGCACATGCTCGATCTCGGGTTTCGCGAGATCAGCATGGAGCCTGTCGTCTGCCGTCCTGACGAGCCGTATGCTCTGGCGGACGAGGATTTGCCGATTATTTTTGAGCAATACGAGAAGCTTGCCGAGGAGATGTTGCGCCGCGAGCGCGAGGGCGATCCTTTCGAGTTCTACCACTTCATGATTGATCTCGAGCATGGACCCTGTATCTACAAGCGGATTACAGGTTGCGGGGCGGGGACGGAGTATCTCGCCGTGACGCCTTCGGGCGACCTCTACCCGTGCCACCAGCTCGTCGACGATCCGTCCTTCAAAATTGGAACTCTTGACGATGGCGTGACGGAATTAGATCTTCAGAACGAGTTTCGAAAATGCAACGTCTTCGCCCGCGACGCATGCCGCGATTGCTGGGCAAAACTGTATTGCGCAGGAGGTTGCGCAGCGAACGCTTTTCATATGTCGGGCAGTCTTCTCGGAACCGATAAATTTGGTTGCGAACTTTTCAAAAAGCGCATCGAATGCGCCATCATGATAAAAGTCGCCAAAGTACACTAATATTCATAGCGTGGTATCACTGCCGTCCATCCGTGTGTGTCTTCGACAGTCTGGCGATGGAGGGCGGTGAGTGCATCGTAGAACATCTGCGCCATAGGACCGATTTCCCTGTTGTTGATGATGATCGATTCTCCCATGTACTGGAGTTCTCCGACGGGCGAGATGACTGCGGCCGTGCCGGTTCCGAAGGCCTCGCTGAGCTGACCTTTTGCGTGTGCCTCGTACAGTTCTTGAACGCTGATGCGACGTTCCTCTACGACCATGCCGCGCTCTCTTGCGAGCGTGATGACGGAGTCGCGCGTCACGCCCGGCAGGATCGTGTCGCCGAGTTCGGCTGTCACGATTTTTCCGTCGATGACAAACATCATGTTCATGGCGCCGACCTCTTCCACGTATTTCTGCTCACGTCCGTCGAGCCAAAGGACTTGGTTAAATCCGGCGTCCATCGCTTCTTTCGTCGCCTTGAAGCTGGCGGCGTAGTTGCCGCCCGTCTTCGCGCGCCCCATGCCGCCCCTGACGGCGCGGACGTAGCGCTGTTCGATGCGGATACGGACCGGCTTCATGCCTTCCGGATAGTATGATCCCGACGGGGCGCAGATGACGAAGTAAATGAAACGATCAGCGGAGTGCGCGCCTAGGCTATTGCCGTCCGAGATCATCGTCGGTCGGATGTAGAGAGATGTTCCCTTGCTGCTCGGTACCCAGTCGCGGTCGAGATCGACTAAACGCGTAATGGCTTCGATCTGGAAGTCTTCGTCCATTTCCGGCATGCAGGTGCGATCAGCGCTGCGATTCATGCGGCGCGCATTGTCGCGAAGTCGGAATGAACCGACGTTACCATCGGACAATCTGTAAACTTTGGTGCCTTCGAATACTTCCTGAGCGTAATGAAAAATCGGCGAAGCCGGATCGAGACAGAGCGGTCCGTACGGGACAATGCGTGCATCGTGCCATCCTATGCCTTTGTCGTATTCGACGATAAACATATGATCGGTAAAAGTTCGCGCAAAGCCCAAGTTGCTCTCATCGGTCGGCTTGGCTTTCGGGTTTTGCGTTCTGGTAATCTTGATCTCCATGGTTGGTCCTTTCTCAAATCAATCTTGTGCGGGTCAGATACGTTTCGTGTCTTTTCCCTTGGAAATTGATCGGGGAAGTATGTGGCGGAATGGGCACGCGGCGCCCCTCTCGCCGCGCGCCCGCAAGAAGTCTACGTTGCACTCACCGTCGTACGCAATCGGCGCCTCGCTGGAGAGCGACCTCGTTCAGCTCGACGAGGTGAGCTTTTTTGCCTGTGAAGATGTTTCGCAACATGTCCACGACTGTTTTAAATGTCAAGTATTTTGTCGCTTCGATGTAGGCGCCGAGCATCGCCATGTTGGCGACGCGCATGTTGCCGAGCTCCGAAGCGATTTCGAGTGACGGGACGTAGATTGCCCGCACATCGTCACGTTGAACCTTGCGTTCGACGATCGATTCGTTGACGAGGATCAATCCTCCCGGCTTGACGGCAGGTTCGAACTTGTCGAGTGACGGTTGATTCATGGCAATGAGCTCGCTCGGCTCAAGGACGATCGGGGAGATGATTTCCGTATCGGCAATGACGACGTTGCAGTTTGCCGTACCGCCACGCATCTCCGGTCCGTACGACGGCAGCCAGCTGACATTCAACCCCTGCGCCATGGCGGTTTCAGCCATCGTCGTGCCGATCGACATGACGCCTTGTCCGCCGAAGCCCGCTACGATGATTTCGTGATAAGCCATCTTACGCCTCCTCTTTCGTGATGTCTTTGTAAACGCCGAGCGGGAAAACGGGAATCATGTTCTCGTTCAGCCATTCAAGTGCCTTGACGGGAGTCAGCCCCCAGTTCGTCGGACACGTTGACAAGACTTCGATCATCGTGAATCCGCGTCCTTCAAGTTGCAGTTCGAAAGCTTTCTTGATGGCGCGTTTTGCCCTCATAACGTTTGCAGGCGATGTGACGGTAACGCGCTCGATGTAGGCTGCGCCGTCGAGCGTGGCGAGCAGCTCCGCGATGCGAATTGGCGAGCCGGCGTGGTTTTTCTCACGACCGAGAGGCGCCGTGGTAGCGCGCTGTCCGACGAGTGTTGTCGGCGCCATCTGACCGCCTGTCATGCCGTAGATGGCGTTGTTGACAAAGATGGTCGTGATATTCTCGCCTCGCATTGCTGCGTGCGTGATTTCTCCCGTACCGATGGCGGCAAGGTCGCCGTCTCCCTGATACGTGAAGACGACTTTGTCTGGCAGTACGCGCTTGATGCCTGTCGCGACGGCAGGGGCGCGACCGTGGGCAGCCTCCTGCATGTCGCAATTAAAGTAATCGTAAGCGAAGACGGAACATCCGACCGGCGCGACACCGATCGTCTTTCCCAGGATGTCCAGCTCTTCGAGCGTTTCGGCGACGAGTCTGTGAATGATGCCGTGCGTGCAGCCCGGGCAATAGTGTGTTTCAACATCGGTGAGACCTTTCGATCTCTGATAGACGATAGCCATATCTTTACCTCCCCAGAGCTTTCAGTGCTGCATTCGCCACTTCGCGAGGTGTCGGGATGACCCCGCCTGCCTGTCCGATGAAGGAGACGGGTTTGATGCCGTTGACGCCGATACGTACGTCGTCGACCATCTGCCCCGTACTCATCTCGACGGTAACGACGACTTTGACACTATCCTGTATGGCTACCTCATGAAGCGCTTCATACGGGTACGGCCAGACGGTGACCGGTCGGAAGACTCCCGCCTTGATGCCCTCTTTCTCGAGAAGCCCGGCGGCGGCGCGCGCAAGTCGCGCCGGTGTGCCGTAAGCGACAAAGATGACTTCGGCACCGTCCGTGTCGTTCGTTTCGTATCGTTGCTCGTTTTCGATGACGCGACGGTATTTTTCCTCAAGGCGTTGATTGTGAACGTTACACGCCTCCGGGTCAATAAAAAGTGAGTTGATGATATTCGGCGCACGTCCCTCTTTTGTACCGGTTGTCGCCCAAGGTTTAGCAGGCAGGTCGTCCGGGGATACGGGCGGCTTTTTCCATTCGATTGGCTCCATCATCTGACCGATCATGCCGTCGAGAAGCATCATGACGGGCATGCGGTATTGGTCGGCAAGCTCGAAAGCCTCCTGCATGAGGTCGACGACTTCCTGAATGTTGGCGGGTGCGAAGACGATCAGCCGATAGTCCCCGTTGCCGCCGCCGCGCGTCGCTTGGAAATAGTCGCCTTGCGCCGGCTGGATCGTTCCGAGTCCGGGACCGCCGCGCATGACGTTGACGATGACTCCCGGCAGTTCCGCCCCGCACATATAGGAGATGCCTTCCTGTTTCAAGCTGACACCGGGCGAGGACGAAGACGTCATCACCCGCGCGCCCGCGCCCGACGCTCCGTAGACCATATTGATGGCGGCGATTTCTGATTCAGATTGTAAAAAAACTCCGCCCGCCTTAGGCATGTGCAGAGACATGTATTCGGGAATTTCACTCTGTGGTGTGATCGGGTAACCGAAATAGCATCGACATCCGGCGCGAATGGCAGCCTCCGCGATGGCTTCGTTGCCCTTCCAAAGTTCTTTTGCCATACTAACCCCCTCTAAACGCGTTCCACGGTAATGATGGAATCGGGGCACATCCGCGCGCAGTTGGCGCACCCGATACACTGATCCATGTCTTTGACCGTGGCGGGGTGATACCCCTTGCGGTTCGTAATACTTTCATCGAGAAAGATGATTTTTTTCGGACAGACCTCGACGCAAAGACCGCAGCCTTTACACCAGTCCTGCCGAAACGTTACGCTTCCTGTTGCCATGCGAATTGTCCTCCTTCGTGGTCACCGAGCTCCCATGGTTTTGTCATATATCGATCGATCGCAAAAAAAGAGCCGTTCAGTCGGCTCTTCAATTCTTCTTCAAAACAGCGCTCACCTACGGTGCAAATAATGGGCAGGTTAATAATTTCCGCGACCTTCGCCGCGAATTCATCGCCCCGCAAAATGACTTCTGCCGTTGTCTCGTCGCCTAGATGCGTGTTGTTGACGATCCCAGTGATGCGTTGTTTGCTCGCGGCTTCCGTAAGTCGCAAGTAGCGAACGACTCCTTCAATCGTTCTGTTTTCCACGCGATTTTGGTTGATCACGAACCAATAATCGAAATCGATTCGATCGAGTTGCGGCTGATAATAACCGAGAACCCGTGCGCCGACCGGGTCGCCGCCGAGGTCGATGATGCTTTGTTGTTGGCGGTTTACGAAAATCGACATGATGTCGGGCGGCAGTGCTGGAATATCCGCCTTGCCGAAGTTCGACGTCACAAAAACGGCGATGCCCTCGCGTTCGAGCTCGCGTGTTCGCTCGTAAGACCGGAAATACGGGTTGACGATGTCGAGGTCGGCGAGTGCTGTTTTTCGACCGTCGCGTGCCATGGCGAAAGCGAGATTGACGGCGAACTCCGTCTTTCCCGTCCCGTAATGTCCGGAGATGATCGTGATTTGTTTTTCGGGCAACTTCAAGCTGTCACTCCTTTTCGTAGACGCGAATCGGTTCGCGTCCAGCCAACGCCTCGCCGACGGCTTCCGCCAGCGCCGTCAGTTCATCTTCACCCGGATACACGTGGACCGGCGCGATAAAACCGATGCGATCGATGATCCAGTCCACAAAAATCTTACCGTAAGCCAGACCGCCCGTAAGCAAGATGGCGTCGACATCGCCCTTGAGAACGGTCGCGGCGCCGCCGATCTCTTTGGCGACTTGGTACGCCATCGCCTCATAGATGAGGCGTGCTCTTTCATCGCCTGCTTCCACTCTATGTTCGACTTCACGAGCATCGCTCGTTCCAAAATACGACGTGAGACCGCCTCCCCCAACGAGCGCTTTTTTCAGTTCGCTCTCCGTGTATTCTCCTGAGTAGCAGAGCTCAATAAGCGAGAAGAGGGGGAGTCCACCTGTGCGTTCCGGGGAGAAAGGACCGTCGCCCGACAGTGCGTTGTTGACGTCGATGACTCTGCCTTTTCGGTGCGCGCCGACGGAGATGCCGCCGCCCATGTGTGCGATGATCAGGTTGTAATCTTGCGGCGATCCGCCTTTCTCGCGGCAAAAGCGCCGTGCGACGGCTTTCTGATTCAACGGATGAAAGATGGAAATGCGTTCAATCGTATGCCAACCGGATACACGCGCCAAGGGTTGCAGTTCATCGACGATGACGGGATCGGCGATGTACGCTTTGAGATTATGCCGTGTTGCGATGTTGTGAGCGAGGATGCCGCCCAGATTGCTCGAATGCCATCCGTACCTGCACGACGCCATATCGTCGATCATGGCGTCGTTGACTTCGTAGACGCCTCCGTCGAGCGGGTGCAAGAGTCCGCCGCGACCGACGATCGCATCCATGGAATCGATGTTGATGTCTTTTTCTTTTAGGATATCGAGAATAAGCTTTTGTCTGACGGGGAGTTGGCTTTCGAGATCTTTCAAGTGTTCCATGTCCGTGCCGTGACGGATGGTCTCTGTGAAAGTGAGTTCTCCGTTCTCATAAATGCCGATCTTTGTCGAGGTCGATCCCGGATTGATGATAAATAATCGCGCCATCCCTGTCTCTCCTGTTCGCTCCGCTGTTACCATTCTGCCTTGCGACGCTCTTGCTCGGCTGCGAGATAAAGCGCCAACGTGATGGAGTTGAGTTTCGCTTCTTTCAAATCGCTTCTCGATGTCAAAATGACGGGCGCACTCGCTCCGAGAACGAGTCCGGCTCCGGGTGCGTCGCATACGAAAGCGAGCGCCTTGTAGAGAACATTTCCCGCTTCAATGTTCGGCATGAGCAGGATGTCGGCATTCCCTGCGATCGGATCGGCGATACCTTTGCGGCACGCCGCATCTGTAAAGAGCGCATTATCGAGCGCGAATGGACCGCCGACACGGCAGCCTGTCAGTTCACCTTCTTGATTCATCCGCACGAGCTCCGCCGCATCGACGGTTGCCTGCATGGCAGGATTGACTTTCTCGAGAGCGCAGACGCACGCGACCTGCGGTTCATTGATGCCGAGCAAGTGCGCGACTTTGACGGCGTTCTCAATGATATGTTTTTTCTCCGTGACGTCGGGAGCGATGCACATCCCGGGGTCTGTAACGATCACAGGACGGTTTATCTTCGGAATAAAAAAGAGACCGATATGCGAAAGCAATTCTCCGTCTCTTATTCCCGTTTCGCGATTCAGGATCGCTTTGAGCACGTAGGCGGTGCCGACGAGCCCCTTCATAATGGCGTCGGCATGTCCTTGGCGTATCAAGCGAACAGCCAAGTTGCACGCCTCGATATCGTCCGGCTCTTCAATAATTTCGTATTGTTCAGCTTGAACTTCACAACGATCGCCGGCTTCAATGATTTTTTTGCGATGACCGATGAGTATCGGATCGACGATTCCCAAAATTGCCGCCTCGTCGACCGAGAGCAGCACATCCTCGTCGTGGGCGGCGGCAACAGCAACGCGCCGGCGCCCCGAAGCAACCAGTTTTTCATTCATGGAATCGAAAGATAGTACCATAGACCCCTTCTGGCTTTGCCACCCCTATGCCTTGTCGCTCTCATGACACGTTTTCGCCTCGTAAAAATTGACGTCATCTCGCAGGAGATTGCCGGTCACAGCATCCGTCAAACATCTCGACAATATCCCCTCTGACACTTGCATATCAATCGTTATGCTATCATTCATCACAAAATGAATAGCAGTCGAGCTGTGAATTTAGTGTACTCTATTATACAACGAGTGGTCAAACTGAATTTGGCGCCTTGAACTTTGTGCCGCAGCAGCTGTTATAATTGTTGAAAAGGACAATTCCCCTAGGAGAAGCGTGATGATCAATGACCCGTGGAGACTTTACGATGCCCTAATTGAAGGTGTCGATCCGTCGTGGAAGGTAGATTACTATTCACAAGGCGTGACATGGTGTGAAGTCTTTTCCGGTGACAATTCCGGTGTCGCCATGTGCATACACGAGCGCGGACCCGGTCCAGAGTTCCCCGATCCTGTGGAAGGTATGTCGTTGCGAGATATGGCGGCGATGGTCAAATCTTGGAATTACCTTGAGGCGTCGCTCGGGACGGCGGCATTGAATTGCTACTACAATACAGTCGAGAAAGTGAACGCTCTCGGCGGGTTTCGCGATCTGGAGATTAGCACGGGCGCCATCGATTTAGAAAAGCGTAAACAGCTAAACGCTTTTATTGCGTTTCAAGATGAAATTGCCGGCAAGAAAGTCGCCGTCGTCGGTCATTTCCCGCATATTGAGCGCAAGATCGGCGGAATATCCGACTTGATTATCATTGAACGACGACCCAAGAAAGGCGATTACCCTGATCCATCCTCCGAATATATTCTCCGCGAACAAGATTACGCTTTTATAACGGGCTCTACCTTGACGAACAAGACGCTTCCGCGATTGCTAGAAGTCGCGGGAGATCGATGCAAAGTGAGCCTCGTCGGTCCTTCCGCCTGTATGGCGCCCGTCCTTTTCGAGATGGGGCTTCATAATATTTCGGGCTATTGCGCCACCGATCAAAAGCTGCTCGATCAGGCTATCCGCCGAGGCGACGTGATGGCGATATATGATGCGGGCTATATGGTTAGCATCGATCGCCCGTTTTAGCCGGGTCTCCGCGACTCGTTTTTTAGGGTTCAATCAAAAACCTCACGTCGGGAAAGCTCCGGACGTGAGGTTTTTAAATGTTTTGGTGTAAACGATCGATTGCTTGTTGAATTTCATTTCCAGGACGACCGCTCCGATATTATTCGGCAATCAACTAGAATAGGTATTCCGTTTTGCGAATGTTTTTGACGACGACTTTTCCTTCGCGAATGACGTACGGTCTGTTCGGAGCGAGCGCCATCGCCTCACGGATATTCTTCGCTTCGATCAGAACGAGGTTAGCGTCGCAACCCTCTTCGAGTCCGTAGGCGGGGAGATTCATGATCTTGTTGGCGTCCGTCGTGATCATATCGAAGACTTTCTCCAGCTCGTGCGGCAGACTCATCTGGGCGGCGTGGACGGTGACATTGGCGACTTGGAGCATGTCGGCACATCCGAGCGGGTAGAACGTGTCGTTGACGCAGTCTTGTCCGAAACTTACGTTGACACCGGCTTCAAGCAGTTCCTTGACGCGCGTGATGCCTCGGCGGATCGGCTGTTTGTCGAGGCGACCCTGAAGCATCAAGTTGGTGACGGGGTTTGTAATCATGTGGATGCCGGCGCGCGCGACCTTGTCGATGACATAGGCTGCATAGTGGTCATCGTATGCCGCGAGAGCGCACGTGTGTCCCGCCGTCACGCGACCGTGCCAACCGCGTTTGATCGTCTCGTCCGCGACCATTTCGAGTGTCCTGTAAAAGGGATCGTCCGTTTCGTCGACGTGCATGTCGATGTCGGCGTCGTACTTCTCAGCGAGATCGAAGCAGAATTTGACGTGTGCGCGACTGTCATCCGGGTTATTCTCGTTCGCTGGCATCCCGCCGACGATGTCGCATCCCATCTTCATCGCTTCTTCCATCAACACGTCACAGCCCGGATTCTTCAAGATACCCTCTTGCGGGAATGCGACAAGCTGCAACGTCATCCTGTCACGATAGCGTTCGCGGAGCGCCAACACGCCCTTGAGCGGTTTAAGTCCGCCGATCGTATCGATGTCGACGTGCGTGCGCATCGCCAGCGTCCCGTTCATCAGCGCTAGATCGAGGACTGCCCCGGCGCGCTCAATGACATCTTCGTCCGTATACGTTTTCTTTCGATCCCAGATAATCTCGATCGCTTCCGTCAATGTGCCGCTAACGTTCTTGCGTACGGTGTCGAGGATGTTGACCTTATCAAGGTGAATATGGGGATCGATGAATGCGGGGACAAGGAGATTTCCCTTCGCGTCGATCGTCGTGTCGGCTTTCCTGTCGAGTCCCTGTCCGATAGCGGCGATTGACTTGCCTTCGCAGTAGACATCCCATAAACCTTCGCGTCCCCTCAGGGTGCAATGTTGAATAAGTAGTGACATAACGACTCCTTTCTTTTTCCTGAATCGGTGAAGAGTTTCCCTTCCTTTATTGTAGTACAGAGTGACCTTTGTATGGAAAAAGAAAGAGTTTTGTGATACTATTCTATTGAAAAAAAGTGCCACTAATGGCAAGAATTTTCATCGGAGTAGTTATGAAAATCAATAGACCTCTTTACCTCAACAAACTAATCAACAAACAAGCAAACGGATTAGTCAAAGTTATTACCGGTATACGCAGATCCGGGAAATCATTTTTGCTGGATCCTCTATTTAAAAATTATTTGCTTTCCCAAGGAGTTCCTGAGGATCATATTATAAAAATAGAGTTTGACCGAGTGGAGAACTTGAAGTATCACCATGATGTAGAAAAGTTGAACGCGTATATTCGATCTCTCATACAAGATGATTCTCTGTATTATCTTCTGCTAGATGAAATACAGTTAGTTGATCAGTTTGAATATCTACTTACCGGGCTCTTATACGAAAAGAACGTTGACATCTATGTTACCGGCAGTAATTCCAAATTTCTTTCATCCGATATCATTACCGAATTTCGCGGTCGTGACGACCAGGTGCGCGTTTATCCTCTTTCTTTTTCCGAATTTATGTCCGTTTTTCCGGGGGATAAATTAGACGGGTGGGGTGAGTATGTGACATATGGGGGCATGCCACAGCTTTTCTCCATGAAAACAGACAGGGAAAAAGCTGATTATTTACGGGATTTATTTGATTATACCTATTTTAAGGACATCGTCGATCGATACAAAATAAAGCGCACGGACGTACTTGAATCTCTGGTGAACATTCTGGCCTCTTCTGTAGGTTCACTCACCAATCCTCGTAAGATTTATAGAACTTTTCAGAGTCACGGTGAAAAGAAGTTGTCAATCAATACTATTTACTCTTATCTGTCTTTCTTGGAGGAGGCATTCGTTGTTGAGAAATCGGAACGCTACGATGTGAAAGGCAGGAAGTATGTTCAAACACCTAACAAGTACTATTTCACCGATGTCGGTTTGCGAAATGCCTGTCTTAATTTTCGCCAGCAAGAGGAATCACACCTCATGGAAAACATTATCTACAATGAGCTTGTTGTGCGCGGATACAATGTAGATGTCGGTTTAGTTGAAATCCGTGAGGATGATAAACGCAAACAGACGGAAGTAGATTTCGTGTGCAATCAAGGTAATAAGCGATATTATATTCAGTCAGCTCTACATCTTGACACGAGAGATAAAACGATCCAAGAGAGCCGGTCTTTAGATCACATCAATGACAATTTCAAGAAGATCATCATCGTCAAGGACGTCCTGAAGCCTTGGCGAACGGAAACAGGTATTTTAGTTCTTGGTGTCTTTGATTTTCTTCTCAGTCAGGGTAGTCTTGATTTTTGAATAAGTTTTGTTGAAAATAAGTGCCGGAACCGGCGGAATTTTTCAATAGCAGCACGATCAAGGTTAGCGTCGTGATCCTATTGCTAAACAAACGAAGGGGCTGTCTCAAAACCGCTCATCAAGAGCGATGATGAGATAGCCTTTTGGGTTACGCTCTTGATTCAAACACCAGATTTTTTCCAATGTACAATTTTGCAGTTAATATCGATTTTTTGGACTTTTCACCCGGTGCCAACATCCTCGATGTGTGGTTTTTCAACTTATAGCAGCGATTTTTCGATTTAAGTTGAAATTTTGCACAGCATAGGAGGCTAAGCATTTTGGCGTCGTCCGAGTGCAGTTTTTCAATTTATTTCGATAAAGAGGACTTTTCGTACTCGGTTTCCCATAAAAGGAAAGGAGCTATCTCGACCCCGCTTACTGTTTAGCGGTTTTGAGACAGCCCCTTCGTCTTTTAAAACGCGGGAACCACTGTTAATCCGAATACAAGGTCTAAAGTCTCTTCTCTACGGCGTCGAGCTGCTCGAACAGCTCCTTCGGCATTTTCGGTCCGTAACCCTCGAAGTGACTGCGGATCGCCTCAAGCTCCCGTTGCCATTCGTCGCGGTTCACTGTGGTGAGCGCTTCGAGGTCTTTCTCTGGGATATCTAAGCCGTCGAGATAGAGATCCTCTACAAGTGGCATGTATCCGATCGCCGTTTCATTTGCGCCGACCGTGCCGTCGCAGCGTTCGACGACCCATTTCAGGACGCGGCTGTTCTCGCCGAATCCCGGCCACAGGAAGTGTCCGTCCTCGCCTCTCCGGAACCAGTTGACGGCAAAGATTTTCGGAAGCTTATCCGGGTCTCCTTTTCGACCGATCTCCAGCCAGTGGCTGAGATAGTCGCCGACGTGGTAGCCGATGAAGGGCAGCATGGCGAACGGGTCGCGGCGTACCTGTCCGATTTTGTCGGAGATGACGGCCGCTGTGATCTCGGAACCCATGACGGCTCCGAAGAAAACGCCGTGTTCCCAGTTAAGGCTCTGATAGACGAGCGGAATCGTCGACGGGCGCCGTCCCCCGACGAGAATCGCGTCGATTGGCACACCGGCAGGATCATCCCAGTTCGGCGCGATGGAAGGGCAATTCGTTGCCGGCGCGGTGAATCGCGCATTGGGGTGCGCGGCTTTCTCGCCTGATGCGGGACTCCAGTCTTTTCCGTGCCAGTCGATGAGATGTTCCGGCGCCGGATCGTCGATCCCTTCCCACCATACGTCGCCGTCGTCTTTTAGCGCGACATTCGTAAAGATCGTGTTGCGCTTAATTGAATCCATCGCGTTCGGATTTGATTGATAAGAAGTGCCCGGAGCCACGCCGAAGAAACCGGCTTCCGGGTTGATTGCGTACAGTCGACCGTCTTCACCGAAACGCATCCATGCAATATCGTCGCCGACCGTTTCAACAGTCCAGCCGGGTACGGTCGGCTGCAACATGGCCAGGTTCGTCTTGCCGCAGGCAGAAGGGAAGGCGCCGCAGATATAGTAAACTTTTCCCTCCGGAGAAGTCAGCTTGAGGATCAGCATGTGTTCGGCGAGCCAGCCTTCATCTCGGGCGAGCACGGACGCGATGCGGAGCGCGAAGCACTTCTTGCCGAGCAACGCGTTGCCCCCATAGCCTGAGCCGTATGACCATATCTCGCGTGTCTCGGGGAAATGGCTGATGTATTTCTTTTCCATGGGGGCGCATGGCCATGCGACATCCTTTTCACCCGGTTCGAGCGGGGCGCCGACGGAGTGGAGGCACGGAACGAATTCGCCGTCTTCGCCGAGCAGATCGAGCACCTCTTTGCCCATGCGCGTCATGATGCGCATGTTCGCGACAACGTAGGAGCTGTCCGTCAGTTCGACGCCGATTTTCGCCGCCGGCGATCCGAGCGGTCCCATACTGAACGGGATCACATACATGGTGCGTCCTTTCATGGCGCCGCGGTAGAGTTCACGCATGGTTTCTTTCAGTTCTGCCGGATCGATCCAATTATTCGTCGGTCCCGCGTCATCTTCGCTTTCAGACGCGATAAAGGTGCGACCTTCAACGCGAGCGACGTCAGACGGGTCACTGCGGAACAAGTAACATCCCGGGCGCTTCACGCGATTTAAGCGAACGGCGGCGCCCTTCGCGACATTCTCCTCCAAGAGCCGCTCATTCTCTTCTTCAGAACCGTCACACCAATAGATCGAGTCAGGCTCAAGTAATGCCGCCATTTCCTCGACCCATTCCAACAACTTCTTGTGCTTTACCATTGCTTACCCCTCTCGTGATTTTCTAAAAAATCTCTTCGATAAGATGTTTTGCCGAGCATATGATCGCGATCAGGCGCTTGCGGTCGACCCTGCAAGCGTATCGCAAACTCAATCCCTTCATATGCGTCGACCACGTCTCAGTGTAACATGACGCGCGCCGGTATGTGAGGCTAACGTGATGGATTTGCTTTCGCAGTTGTTTGCTCTCTCATGATATGATGACTTGGAGGTTAATGAGGCGAATCGAGGCATTATTAGAATTCGTTTTACCGGTTGTTTAGCTGCAAAAAACATGAAGCGCGGCACGCGTGAAATGAAAGGAAACGACATGATTTCAGATCGTATTAAGAGAGTGTCTCCGTCGCAGACGCTGGAACTCAACGCAAAGGTAGCCGAATTGCGCGCAGAGGGGAAAAGCATCATTGCGCTCAATACCGGCGAGCCTGATTTCAACACGCCGCCACCCGTGATTGAGGCGGCGCATCGCGCGATGTTGGAGGGGAAGACAAAATACACGCAGACTCCTGGCATTTTGCCCTTGCGCGAAGCGATTGCGCGCAAACTGTTAAGGGATAACGGCATTGAATACGATCCGAGCGAGATCATAGTGTCGACGGGCGCCAAGTTCGCTCTCTCGAACGCGTTCCAAGTCTTGTGCAACCCCGGCGACGAGGTGATCATTCCGACGCCGTGCTGGGTGAGTTACGTTGAGATGGTCAAGCTTGCGGGCGGTCTCCCCGTTCTTGTTCCCGTCGCATCCGACAACAGGCTTGACATCGATGCGCTTGAACGTGCCATCACCCCGAAGACGCGCATCATCCTGATCAATTCACCGAACAACCCGACGGGCGCTGTTTTCACGGAAATAAGCCTGCGACGCGTCGCGGAACTTGCCATTAAGCACGACTTGTTCATCATAACGGATGAAGTTTACGAGAAGCTTATTTATGGAACGACACCTCATGTCAGCATCGCATCCTTCTCGCCGGAGGTTTGGGCGCGCACGTTAACGGTGAACGCGTTTTCCAAGGCATACGCTATGACGGGTTGGCGCATTGGCTACGCCGCCGGTCCGAAAGAGATCATAAAGGGTATATCGGCAATCCAAGGGCACACGACCTCGAACAGCACGTCTTTTGTCCAGTGGGCCGCCATCACTGCACTTGAAGAATGTGACGAACACGTTGAATTCATGCGTAAAGTTTTTGAAGAGCGACGCAACTACATGTTCGAGCGCGTGAGCAAGCTCCCCGGATTCAACTGTCCGTTCCCTGAAGGGGCGTTCTACTTGTTCCCCGATGTATCTGGAACTTTCGGGAAACGCTCGGGCGATCGTGTCATCACGGATGCTCCTGCACTCGCTGACTATCTGCTCGACGAAGCGGGTGTCGCGCTCGTACCCGGCAACGCCTTTGAAGCTCCCACCGCTATTCGCCTTACGTATTCAAATTCGATGGAGAACTTGATTGCTGCGATGGATCGTATCGAGGCTGCCATCGCTAAATTGAGCTAATGCGACGCAATAAGAAAATCAGGTATTTAGAGGGAGACGGATACTGGCTCCTCAAAGGTTCTCGACTTCGCCTGTCTGACGGACCTCATGGAATCCGAAAGGAGACGCCGCAAGGAACGTTGCAGGCGACGTGTTTTCCGACTGCTTCCGCTCTCGCTTGCAGCTGGGACGAAAAGCTCGTTGAGCTTGTCGGCGAGTCGCTCGCGACTGAATGCATCGCATCCGATGTCGACGTGTTGCTCGGACCTGGAGTTAATCTGCAGAGGCATCCGGCGTGCGGACGCAATTTCGAATATTTCGGCGAAGATCCTCTCTTGAGCGGAAAAATGGCAGCCGCCTACATACGCGGCGTTCAATCGAAAAACGTAGCGGCAACGCTCAAGCATTTTGCTCTCAATTCTCAAGAAACCGACCGATTTCTTTCTGAAAGCGTCGTCGATGAGAGAGCTTTGCGCGAACTGTATCTCATGCCTTTCGAAATCGCAGTCCGCGAGTCAAACCCGTGGGCAGTGATGACGGCGTATAACCGTTTTGAAGGTCGGAATGCGGGGGAGAATAAACGGCTGCTCGATATTTTGCGAAATGAATGGAAATACGACGGCTGTGTCGTGAGTGATTGGGGCAGTGTAGAGAACCGAGTTCTCGGGTTGGAAGCCGGCATGGATCTCGAGATGCCGGGAGGATCGAGTCCTTCGACCGGCGAACTCAAAAAAGCTTACAAGCGAGGACAGCTCGACGAGGAGTTCATCGATCGCGCCTTGGCGAATATCAAGAAGCTCGAAGACCGCGCTGGCGGCGTGAAACGTTCGTCCCGTCTCGGTCATTACAGCGTTGCGGTAGACGTCGCCTGCGAGTGCATGGTATTGCTGAAAAACGACGACGATCTCCTTCCGCTATCATCGACGGAAAGCGTTCTCTTGGCAGGAGCGATCGACGAGGCGCAAATTCAAGGGCTTGGATCGTCTAAGGTAGAGCCCTTGGTGACGAACACGCCCTTGAGACAATGGCGTGACAGCCAATATCCCTACCTTCTCGAAAAGCCCGATCATGCAAGTGTCTGTCTATACTTTGCCAGCTTGCCGCCGGACGCCGAGGGGTATGATCGTCTCTCCCTTGAACTTTCACTCGAAGACAAGGTGGCGATCGATTGCCTGAAGAATGCCGGTCACGCGATCGTTCTGATCGTGCAGACGGGTGCGCCGATCGCCTTGGGCGATGTACGGGCGGACGCCGTTCTTCTGATGAATTACGCAGGTGAGGGCGCCTATGAAGCGCTTCAGTCAATCATTTATGGCATACACAGTCCTTCGGGAAGACTCTGTGCGACATGGACCGAAAGACGGACAGATGTCGCTTCCGACCCCTATTTCCCATCACAAGACCTGCAGGCTCAATATCGAGAAAGTATCTATGTAGGCTACCGTTACCATACGACATTCGGCAAATCTGTCGCGTTCCCGTTCGGATACGGACTCACCTATGGGGAATTTCGGTATGAAAAGATCGACGCCGAGTTGATGTCGGGGAACGTTTTTTTGACAGTCCGCGTGACAAATACCGGACAAAGAAAAGCGAAAGAAGTGGTGCAAGCATACGTCTCTTTTCCCGACAGCTCTCTGCTGCGTCCTTTTTGCGAATTGAAGGCGTGGGCGAAAGTCGAACTGGAACCGCAAGAAAGCCGCGATGTCGTGCTCAAGATACCGCGTGATCGTCTCATGACGTATACGGCGCAAGGCGAAAAAAAATACGAGAGCGGTGTGTATTACTTCCTCGCTGGGTCTAACGCTCGCGACTTTCCGCTGATCGCTTCGGTGAAGCTTTCCGACAGAAGGGACGGCGATCGCGTCATCGATGTGCCGGAGGATCTTTCCGTCGAACGATTAAGAGAGCGTCATCTCTTGTTTGCGGGTCTGGAAGAATCTAAGAATATCCCCGACATCTACAAGACGATGGATCGTCCCGTCACTCAGGAGGAATTTGAACAACTGCTTGGGCGGAATGTGCCGAAGCCGATTACTCCTCAGGGCGTACATGCGCCTCTTCACGCCATTCGTGGACCGCTCAGATCGTTGTTTTTGAAGATCGCGCTGAAAAGAGCCGATGCAATGCCCGGCGATCGTGACATGAACCGTCATGCTGTCCTCAGCATGCCTCTCCGAGCGCTTGCCCGTTTGAGTGACGGGATCCTCTCTCCGGGACTGTTGAAGCTGATTGTTTTCCTCAGTCTCCGCGGTCCGTATCGCGTAAAGAGAATAAGAAAATTGGAGGGGTGAAAGCGTGTTTGATGTAGCGATAATCGGGGCGGGCGTTGTCGGATGCGCCGTTGCCTATGAGCTCTCTCAGTATGAGCTTCGCGTCGCGCTGATCGAGAAGGAAAATGACGTCGCGATGGGGGCGTCGCGTGCGAATACGGCGATCATTCACGGCGGATATGATCCAGAGCCTCATACATTGATGGGGAAATTGAACGTCGAGGGTATGCACCGCTGTTTCGAGCTTTGTGAAAAACTCGATGTCGAACATAAAAAAACCGGCTCGTGGGTCGTCGCTTTCGACGAGGAGCAGCACGGTACGCTTCAGGTGCTTCTGGAGCAAGGAATCGCCAATGGGTGCGAAGGTCTCGAAATCCTTGAGGGGAATGTTGTCCGATTACGTGAACCGAACTTGTCGGACGACATCGTGTCGGCGCTTTGGGTACCCGAATCGGGCGTTCTCAATCCGTGGGAGTTTACATTGGCTATGGCGGAGGTCGCCGTTCGAAACGGCGTCACTTTTATGCCGAACACGGAAGTGACAGCTTTGTCTTGGCGGGAAGATCACTATGAGATTGGAATACGCATTGTCGGTGCGTGGCATAGCGCGGCTGACGAAGACGTGGCTAAGAAAAACGCGTGTTTATCTTCTCCGCCCAAAGAAAAAGTCGTGATGCCCGATTGCCGTGCAATGAAAATCAGCGCGCGCTATGTGATTAATGCCGCCGGCGTGGAGAGTGATCGAATCCACAACATGGTTGCTCCGTCTGCCTTTGAGATTGTACCGACACGCGGCGAGTACTACCTTCTCGACGGAACGGCGGCAGGACACGTCGTCGGTTCTGTCATTTTTCCCTGTCCTACACGTGCAGGCAAAGGAATCACCGTTTCTCCCACGATTCACGGAGATTATCTTGTCGGTCCGAATGCTGAAGTGATTGCAGATCGTAGCGATACGTCGGTGACGCGAAGCGCTCTTTTGGATATTGCTGAAAAAGCACGACGCGTCGTTCCTAATCTCGATCTTCGCACGAGCATCAGGAATTTTGCGGGTGTTCGTTCGAACAGCACGTATGAGGATTTCTTTATCGAAAAATCGGCGACGAACTTCATCGACCTCGCCGCCATCAAGTCGCCGGGGCTGACGTGCGCACCGGCGATCGCGCGTGTCGCGCGGGAGATGTTGCGTGAAGAGGGACTTCCCATGGAGCGGCGTACTCTGTGGCGCGGCGGACGTCGCGTCATCCGTTTCAAGGAGATTCCGGAGGAGGAGCGCGCCGCTTTCGTTCGTGAGCATCCTCTTTACGGGAGAGTGATTTGTCGCTGCGAGACGATCACGGAAGGCGAGATTGTCGCCGCGATGAAGCGCGAGATTCCACCCGTATCGATCGACGGTGTAAAGCGACGCGCCGGAACGGGGATGGGGCGATGTCAAGGCGGTTTTTGCGGTCCGCGCGTTTTGGAGATTATCGCACGTGAATCCGGGCGAGACCCCTTGTGTATTGAAGAAGACGGACGCGGGAGCGTCATATTAATCGGCGAGACGAAAGATCCGAGGTATCGGGAGGTCTGATGAGCGTGGGCGAAACGAACGGCAAACAGACTGCATGCGATGGAATGGCGGCGATTGAGATGCGTGATGACTACGAACTGATCGTCATAGGCGGAGGACCTGCCGGTCTCGGTGCTGCCCTGAGCGCTCGTGAACACGGACTTAAGCATATTCTCATTGTCGAGCGCGATGTGGAGCTCGGCGGCATTCTGAATCAGTGTATTCACAACGGGTTTGGACTCCATTATTTCGGCGAAGAACTGACGGGTCCCGAATATGCCGCGAGACTTATTGGTCGACTCGAAGGTCAGTCGATCGATGTTCTCTGTGATTCGATGGTGCTTGAGATCATTCCCGACGAAGATGGTCATGTTCTGCGACTTATGAGCGCGGAAGCCGGGTATCGTACCGTCAGGAGCCAAGCGATTGTTCTCGCGATGGGATGTCGCGAGCGGACACGCGGCGCGATTCAGATACCGGGAACGCGCGCGGCGGGTATTTTTACCGCCGGTACGGCGCAGCGCTACGTCAATATCGAAGGCTACATGGTCGGCAGGCGCGTCATCATTCTCGGGTCGGGCGATATTGGTCTTATTATGGCGCGGCGCATGGTTCTCGAGGGCGCAAAAGTGCTTGCCTGCGTAGAAATCATGCCCTATCCGGGAGGGTTGGCGAGAAATATCGTGCAGTGTCTTCAGGACTTCGATATTCCGCTTTATCTCTCACATACCATCACAAGAATCGAAGGTAAAGAGCGCGTGGAGAAAGTCACGGTGCAGGAAGTGAACGATCGTTTCGAACCGATCGACGGAACAGAGAAAGTGTTCGATGTCGATACGGTCCTGCTGTCGGTCGGTCTCATTCCCGAGAATGAATTGAGCCGTGTCGCCGGCGTTGAAATGGATGCGAAGACATCGGGTCCAATCGTCTTTGAAAACGGTGAGACGAGTATCCCCGGTATCTTTGCCTGCGGCAATGTGCTTCATGTGCACGACCTTGTCGACTATGTCACGACGGAGAGTGAAGGTGCCGGCAGAGCGGCAGCCGAATACGTGCTTCGACAAGAGGATACGTCTCATGTGAGAGTGTGTGAGAATGAGTCGTATATATCTCTCATCAAAGACGGGACTGTCGCCTACACGGTGCCGCAAAGAATCAGGGTTGGGCGTATTGATGACGGAGTCCGTGTGTTTTTCCGAGTGAAAGCTCCGTATAAAACGCCGAAGCGCATCGTGTTTCGTGACGGAGAGCGCGTCGTGGCGTCTTTCCGTCGACCGTACATGACGCCAGGCGAGATGGAACACGTCACGTTACAACGGGCTCAGCTCGAAGATGTACAAGGAGATGATTTGCTGATTTCGGTGGAAGAGATTAAATAACTTGGATTCGAAAACCAACTTTTTAATGGGCAGAGCTGTCCACAATCGTATATCGCAATCCAATTCAGATCATTGAAGTTAGGTATGGTTACTAAGGAAATTCAACAGATCGTTAGAAAATATTTCGCACATCATTGAGGAGGCGGCTATAATTGCAAGAATGAAAAAACTAACCGCTTTTCAAAAAGCTATCGTCGCACTCTTGCTGATTGCGGTGATTTCTTGGATCGTTTGGGGCAACACAGCTCTGCAACTGAATACATACACAATTTTGAGTGATCGATTGCCTAAAGCTTTTAACGGCTATCGCATCGCCCACATTTCCGACCTGCATAATGCGGAAATGGGCAAGGATAACGGAAACCTTCTTGCTATGCTGAAAGAAGCGGAGCCTGACATCATCGCGATCACTGGTGACTTCATTGATTCCCGCAACACCGACATTGAGATCGCTCTACAGTTCGCAGAAAAAGCTGCGCACATAGCACCCTGTTACTATGTGACCGGTAATCATGAGGCGATAGTGCCAGAGTATGATGAGTTTAGAAGCGGTTTAACGAAACTCGGTATAGTTGTTCTCGAAGATGAGCGAATTGATTTAGAGATGAACGATGAAACAATTACTCTGATTGGTGTCAATGACCCTAGTTTCAAATTTGATGATTTTTTTGACGATGCAGAGTTGGTTATGAAAAATCAACTACGCGAACTGGTGAAAAAAGACGATGGCTTTACTTTATTGCTCTCCCACAGACCGGAACTATTCGATCTTTATGTGGACAGCGGTATTGATTTAGTTCTTAGCGGACACACGCACGGCGGTCAGTTTCGTCTGCCCTTTGTAGGCGCCTTGGTGGCTCCCAATCAGGGTTTATTCCCCAAGTATGATGCGGGACTATACTCAGCAGAAAGCACGAATATGATCGTAAGTAGAGGTATAGGAAACAGTATCATTCCGTTCCGTATTAACAACCGACCGGAAGTGATTTTGATAGAATTAAAGAGCGATGTGTCTAAAGGCGAATAATTTTTTATCTGTTTTTTTAGGATGTATTCACCTTTGCTCTTGTTGTTTTAGTGCCGAAAAGACTGCAGCTTGCAACTGTAGATTATGAATGGAAGATATGAACTGTTCACGAGTTACGAGCAATAGTTTTGAGGATTTTTTAATGAAGACATACTTGTTGTTTGTCAAGGGACTGCACCTGAACGTGGCATTGAACTTTATAAGTATCTTTGTGTTCGTAGTAATTCAAGGGACTGCACCTGTGCGGAGCATTGAGGATTTTTATAATGAAGACATGCTTGTTGTTGCTGTTGGATAAGCCGACGAGTAATATCCTGAAGCAATAATTGTGGATTGTGAGGCAGGATGAAAGAGTATATTTGCATTATTTGTCCGAGGGGCTGTCACCTCACCGTCGATGAGGAGAACAATTATGCCGTGACAGGTAACGGCTGCCTGCGGGGTGAGGCGTACGGGAGAGAAGAAGCCATGCACCCCACGCGCGTCGTGACGTCATCTGTCCGCGTCCGAAGCCGTAAGCATCCGCGCTGTCCCGTCAAGACTGACATCGCCATTGCTAAATCGGACATTGGGAAAGCGATGCACTTGCTCGATGACGTCGAGCTCGTCCCGCCCGTGCATCGCGGCGATATCGTCATCGCCTCTTTGCTCGGCGGCGAGGCGAATTTCGTCGCGACGCGCGATATCGACAAATGAGTTCCTGTGAAGGGAGACCCGGACGATTTTGTATGGAGATGTCTGTTCATTGAGGAGGTGAACAATGTCACGCTACGTGATGGCGTTTGACGCCGGAACGACGAGCAACCGATGCATTCTGTTCGATGAACAGGGTGTCGTACGTTCCGTCGCTCAGAAAGAATTTCGACAGATATTCCCGAAACCTGGATGGGTTGAACACGATGCGAACGAGATCTGGTCGACACAGATGGGTGTTGCCGTCGAGGCGATGCAGAAGGCGAATGCGAAGGCGGAAGACATCGCGGCGATCGGGATTACGAATCAGCGCGAAACGACCATCTTGTGGGATCGAGAGACGGGCGAGCCGATCCATCACGCGATTGTCTGGCAATGCCGGCGGACGTCGGAGATCTGCGACCGACTGAAAGAAAAGGGGCTAACTTCGCTGATTCGGGAAAAGACGGGGCTCGTCATTGATGCGTATTTCAGCGCGACGAAGATCAAGTGGCTCCTCGATCACGTTCCGGGAGCGCGTGAAAAAGCTCGCCAGGGCGACATTCTCTTCGGCACGGTAGAGACGTGGCTTATTTGGAAGCTCACGCGCGGAAAAGTTCACGTGACCGATTATTCCAATGCCTCGCGCACGATGCTGTTCAACATCCGGACGCTCTCATGGGACGAGGAAATCCTGAGCATACTCGATATACCGCGCGAGATTCTGCCGACGCCTCTTCCGTCAAGTCACTTCTTCGGGATGGCGGACGAGTCGTTCTTCGGCGCGCCTATCCCGATAGCCGGCGCCGCAGGAGATCAACAGGCGGCACTGTTCGGCGAGGCGTGTTTTTCCGCCGGCGAGGCGAAGAATACATATGGCACAGGTTGTTTTCTTTTGATGAACACGGGGGAATCTCCCGTTTTCAGCCAAAACGGGCTTGTGACAACGATTGCTTGGGGCGTCGATGATCGCGTGTATTACGCATTGGAGGGATCCATCTTTGTCGCGGGCGCCGCCGTCCAATGGCTCCGCGATGAACTGGGACTTATTGATACGGCGGAGGAATCGGAGACCGTCGCGTTACAAGTGGACGATACGAACGGATGCTACATCGTTCCCGCTTTTACGGGACTCGGCGCGCCCTATTGGGATCAAGACGCTCGAGGCTGTATTGTCGGACTCACGCGCGGCGTCAACGACAAACACATCGTCCGTGCGGTTCTTGAGTCGATTGCATACCAGACGGCGGATGTGTTGGCAGTCATGCAGGAGGATTCGGGGCTTACTCTAACGGCGTTGAAGGCTGACGGTGGAGCGGCGAAAAACAATTTTCTCATGCAGTTTCAGGCGGACATCATAGATGTCGCTGTGCATCGCCCCGCATGTGTCGAGACGACGGCGCTCGGCGCCGCCTACCTTGCAGGCTTGACCGTCGGCTTCTGGGACAGTGTCGAAGAATTGCGAACGTATTGGAAGATTGACCGCGTTTTTGAACCGTCGATGACGGAAGAAATGCGCCGCGAGAAGATAAACACTTGGAAGAAGGCGGTTGCCCGCGCCCTGGACTGGTCCTCTTAAGAAAAACTGAAATGCGCCTTGCACTTCGTTTCATGAAGGAGACCCCGCTACTTTTCCAGCGCCATGTCACTGTACTCTCGCCCTCGTTACATGGAGGAGACGCCGTTCCGAGATCCGCGCGTATGTTGCCTGAAGGGTGAGAAATTGAATACCGTCTGTATACGCCGTTCCGAGACCCGCGCGGATGTTGCGGTAGCCCTTACCCTCGTTACATAGAGGAGACCGCGGCTTTTCTAGGATGACGAAGCTCTTGTTGCATCCGCCCTCGTTTACATGGAGGAGACACGATGCAGGCTAATAAATATGTGCTTAACGAGACTCGTCTCGTTTGTATAGAGGAGGAGACACGATGCAAGCTAACGTATATGTGCTTTACGAGACTCGCCTCGTTTGCATATAGGAGATACAGGGTATCACATGAGCTGAGTCTCGAAGAGCATTCCGTCGATCTCCGGATTGACGACTCAAAGGAAAAATCAGTAGTTACATCTGTTTTGGCATAACTTATGGTTGAATAGTAGTAGGAAGAAATCGTTACTTTATGCCATAGAATCATGCGATTCAATCAGAAAGGGAAGTGTTTTATGGATCATCAAGAACTTAAACATCTGATCAACGTCGCGGCGGGGCGCGAACCAGCCGACCTCGTTATTAAGAACGCGAAGATTGTGGACGTAGGTGCCGGTATTATCCGCGAAGGGGATATCGCGATCGTCGATGGACTGATCGCCGGTACGGGTGCTTATGAGGGGAAGGAAGAAATCGATGCGACGGGACTCTACGCGCTTCCCGGTCTCATCGACAGCCATATCCATATCGAGTCCGCCTACGTGACGCCCGAAGAAATCAGCCGCCTGCTCGTGCCATACGGAACGTCAACGATTATCGCCGATCCGCACGAGATTGTGAACGTAGCGGGACTGAAAGGACTCGAATACATGCTCGATGCGGCGGCGGAGGTAGCGCTTCGCGTCGAGTACATGTTACCGTCATGCGTACCGTCGACGCCTTTTGAACATGCGGGAGCCGTTATCGAGGCGAAGGACATGGAGGAACCGTTAGCAGACGATCGCATATTAGGACTTGCTGAATTCATGAACTTTCCGGGCGTTGTCTACTGTGATGACGGCGCCATCGACAAGCTTATTGCCGGCAAGAAATCGGGGAAGCCGATCGATGGTCACAGTCCGGGACTGACGGGACGGGATCTCTGTGCGTATGCGTCCGCGGGCATACTTGCCGACCATGAGTGTTCTACGGCGGAGGAAATGAAAGAAAGGCTATCGAACGGGATGTACATCCTGATGCGTCAGGGATCGGCGTGCCACAATCTGGAAGATTTGCTTCCCGTCGTGACGCCGCTGAACAGCAGACGCTGCCTACTCTGTTCCGATGATCGTCAACCTAAGACGATTCTGACGGAAGGGCATTTGGACGATCATCTGCGCCGTTGTGTACGTTTCGGTCTCGACCCGATTACGGCTGTTCAGATGGCGACGCTCAATGCGGCGGAGGCGTTCGGTCTCCACGATCGCGGAGCGATTTTTCCCGGTCGCCGAGCCGACATCAATCTCGTGAACAATTTGGAGGACTTCCGCGCGAAACGTGTCTTCATCGATGGCGTGGAGGTAGCGCGTGACGGTGAATACTTGCTTGAGGTGAAGCGAGCCGATTATTCAGCTGTCAAGAGCAGCATGCATGTAAAAGATTTTTCGATCGACAAACTGAAACTCAACCTGAAGAGCGATCGCGTCAACGTGATTGATATTCTTCCGGGCGGTGTCGTCACAGGGAAGGGCGTTGCCACTGTGACGCTCGACGAGGGCGGCGACTTCGTCTATGACCCGGAGCAGGACATCGTCAAAATCGCAGTGGTCGAGCGCCATCAGGAGACGGGTAACGTCGCCGTCGCGCTTCTCCGCGGCTACGGGATCAAGCAGGGAGCTGTCGCGCTTTCCATCGCGCATGATTCGCACAATATCATCGTCGCGGGGACGAATGACGCCGACATGGCGTTCGCCGTGGAGGAATTGATCGCCTTGGGCGGCGGCGTCGTACTCGTCAAAGACGCCAAGGTGTTGACGTCGCTCCCGTTACCTGTCGGCGGTATCATGAGCGATCAGTCGGGCGAATGGGTGATGCAGAAATTGATCGACATTCATGACATCGCGTGGAAAGAGCTCGGCGTCGAGGGTGATGTGGAACCGGTGATGACGCTTTGTTTCATGTCGCTACCTGTCATTCCTGAACTGAAGTTGACAGATATGGGACTCTTCGATGTCACGGTATTCGACTTTATCTCAGTAGAGGCGCCCGAGGATTAAGCACAAAGTTCGAGACGGGCGCGACATAGGCGCGCCCACTCTAAAAATCAACATCTGAGAATAGTGGGAGGATGTGAAGTCCTCCCTCTTTTTATATCTGGCTTTCTATACGACCGCTCCACCCTGTGCAATTTTTCAATTAATAGTGAAATTCTGGACTGAACACTTGACACCGGTGTGCACCCCTGTACAATTTTTCAATTTATATCGAATTTTTGGATCATTTTGATTGATACCGAATGTTTTATGGGAAGATCGATGTTGCTTGCCTCCATGCTGTCGTCCTGGTCTTTGTGTTATGCTCGTTTCAGATCGAAAACAGGCGGGATGACGTGTCTGTCTTTATGTGTCTAGTTTTCGGTAAGTTGATGCGCACAAAGGGATATAATTGGAAAAATGAAGAATAAAATAATATGGTTTGCCCGCATCGGGTTGATCGTTTTGGTTATTGTGAGTTTGTTTGTGCTCGCAGCCTGTGAAGAGAAGGAGGTGGATGCACCGTCGGTAAGTCTGATCGAGACTGTCGATAGCGAGCCAAAAACGGAAGGGAGTATGACGCAGATGACATTTTTGCCTGCACAAGGGTTTGCAAAAGCAGATAAAAAAACGAATTTCGTCCAAATCGTCATGGACAGCGGGAACGCGATTGTGATCGAGTTGAGACCTGATCAGGCGCCTATAACAGTCGCGAATTTCCAGAAACTCGTCGGCGAGGAGTTTTATGACGGATTGATTTTTCACCGTATCATTCGGGGATTCATGATCCAAGGAGGAGACCCGGAGGGAACGGGGATGGGCGGCTCAAAAGAGGCGATCAAGGGCGAGTTTAGCGCCAACAGCGTCGACAACACGCTACCGCACAAAAGAGGTGTCGTTTCAATGGCGCGAACAAGGGATCCGAACTCCGCAAGTTCGCAGTTTTTTATCTGCGATGCAGACAGTCCGCACCTTGACGGTTCTTACGCAGCTTTTGGTACGGTTGTATTCGGGTTGGACGAGGTCGACCGCATCGCCGCCTTGAAAGTGGATATGAATGATCGCCCTCTGAATCCTCCCGTGATGGTGAGCGTCTTTTTCGTGACGCCGCTTTCCGACTGAGAGGGATAGTATTATGCGATTGCGAAATGCGTGGCCGTATATTCGAGGTGCATGGCGCGCTGCCAGAAAACAGGCAACACGATCCGACAGGTCGCATCTTGACCTGTTCTTCGATATGATGCGCTGCAAGTTCAAGTATGGGAGTACCGTCAGCAACTACCTCATGTTTAATTTTACGAAGTATACGGATCCCGCTTTTCGCGATCAATATGTTTATATCAAAGACTGGATCAAGCTCGTCAACGCGCTGAACCCGCCGAAAACGACGCCGGGATATATCCAGGACAAAGTTATCGCCTATAAGCGATACAAAAAGTACTTTTTCAGAGACGTGCTGATTGTGGCGGAATCGAGCGATGACGAGATCCGCACTTTTCTCGAGAGCAAGGGAACTGTCTTCGCAAAAGACGCGATGGGTTACGCGGGCGTCGGCATCGAGAAAATTACGTATAATGCGCAAACGATCGATGAGACGGTCGCGCGCATCCGTGAACATTACGACATGCTCGAAGAAGAAATTATCCAGCACCCGTTGCTTGATACCGTTTCGCCGAATGCTGTCGCCAGTTTCCGTTTTACCTTTCTTAAAGACAAAGGGAAAATCCTGATGCTTCCCTTGTCCGTGCGTATTGCGCTCTTTGATGATGTCGACATCATCAAGGTTGGTCAGAGTTCATCGTGCGTCGCCGTGGATGAGGAGGGGTATTTTATCTCGCAGGCGGTCGTGAATGATTCCGTCTTCGACCTCAATTTTGAGACGCGTTACGATTTCCATCCGATTACGGGTGCGGCGATTTCCGACGGGAGTTTCCGGGTCCCTTACTTCAAGGAAATGGTCGACATGATGATGGAGATCATGGAGGGTGAAGACGAGTACGGGCACATGGGTTGGGATGTCGCCGTCTCGGAGACGGGTCCTTGCGTCATTGAGGGAAATCCGTGGGGGAGTTACGACTTCTACCAATATTACGACCACGTCAAGCGAGTCAATCAAGGTATCAGACCAACAATCGAAGCATTCATGGGATGTAAAATCGACGATTTGCCGAAGAAGGCTGATCGTCAGTAGAAGCTAAGACCACAACAAGTGCATCACCCAGTATGGAATGCCGTTAACGATATAACAGGCGACACCGGCTTCCGTAAAAAAGGCATCCATCATGTTTCTGTTATGTGACTCTGAGTTCGCCCATCCATTGACGACTGATGCCGGAGTTCTGCGTGCCATTCCCCAAGAGGTAAGTTCTATACAAAAACCAGGTACAGTGATAGCTGTCAAGTATAGTGTTCCGTCCGGACGCGTGTGCGGGGGTTCTCTTTTGATGACGATCTCGGTGGCGCGAATCTCCGCCGAGTCGACCAGCGCTTGATTCAAGGTCAGAGCGTTGAGACCTTCCTTCACACGCTTTTCGTTCACAAGTCTGAGGACTTCGAGCGCCAGGTCGGGTCGGTTCGTTCCCTCGGTTGACGTTGTCGTTGTGCTTGTTGTCTCTTTCGCAGCGGTGGTTGTCTTTTTCGTCGTCTTTTTCGTAGTCATCGTAGTCGTCGTTGTTGTCGTTGTTGTAGTCGTTGTTGTCGGTTTGGTATTTGTCGTCAGGATTATCTCTACCGTTGTCGTGGAGGAATCGCTTGTTTCTCCCGTGACGGGTGGGGTGGTCGTATCCGGTAACAGGGAGGGTGAAGGTGTCTCAGTAAATAAAGGTAAATCGCGATCGAGCGAAGGCAAGCCGATTTGAGTTTCCGTGGTGAGGTTTACATCGGAGTACGGAGCAGTGAGCGGCTCAGAGTCCACCATGAGATGTCTTCGGCATCCCGAAAACGCGATAAATGCCATGGTGGCGGCGAGGCACAGAGATATAATGGTTTTTATCCGTTTCATCGAATCTTTACCTAATATCAATTCAACAACAAACTCATTGATTAGCCCCTGCACTTGGCGGAAGAGGCATATCATTCATACTTACAGCCCCTTCGACCTAGACAGTGGCATGCCCCGCATTTGGCGGAAGAGGCATATCATTCATACTAATTGACCGATTCTTACTATTAAAGAAATATTATACACTACGTGTAGGGTAAGCCTGTTCCATCTTCATTGGACGGACGACCGTATTTGCTGACCACAACTTAGTTAAGCGCGTCAATCAGAGTATCATTCCGACGATCGAAGTTTTCAGGGGATGTAAAATTGACGATTTGCCGAAGAAGATTGATCGTTAGCGCAAGAGCATTGATGTAATGCATCCCGACCGAGCTCATGCCGACCCTGTAAAGAAGGTCGATCGTTAGTGCAAGATCATGGACCAGCACCAGTACGGCCATGTATCCAACTGATAACAGCCGACGCCGACCTCCGTGTAGTAGGGGTCTGTTAAGTGCTTACTATGTCTTTCTGAGTTTGCCCAGCCGTTGACGACTTGTTCCGGCGTTGCGCGAGTTCCTCCCCAAGCGATAAGTTCTATGCAAAAACCAGGTATGGTGACGGCTGTCGTGAAATATGTCCCGTCGGGTCGCCAGTGACTTTGCTTAATAGCAACCTCGGTGGCGCGAAGTTCTGCCGAACCTTTTAGCGATTGATTCATGGTCAGAGCGTTGAGACCGGCAGCTACCCGTTTTTCGTTCACTAGTCTGAGGACTTCGAGCGCCAGGTCGGGGCGGTTCGTTCCTTCGATCACTTTCGTTGTATTACTTGTTGTGGGGGCTTCTGTCGTCGATATATTTGTCGTCGTCTCTGTCGTCGTAGTCGTTGTTGTCTCTTTTGCAGTGGTAGTTGTCTTTGTTGTTGTCGTCTTTTTCACTGTAGTAGTTGTTGTTTTCTTTTTCGCAGTTGTTGTCGTTGTTGTTGTGGTGGTCGTCGTAGTCGTTGTTGTCGTCGTCGTGGTTGTCGGTTTGGTTTTTGTCGTCAGGGTTATCTCTTCCGTTGTCGTGGAGGAATCACTTGGATCTCCCGTGGCTGGCGGGATGGTCGTACTCGGTGACAAGGAGGGTGAAACTGTTTGGGTAATTGGTACCCCGCGATCGAGCGAAGGCAAGCTGTTTTGAGTATCCGCTGTGAGATTCGCATCGAAATGCGGAGACGTGAGAGGGTCAATGTCTACCGTGAGAGGAGTTCGGCACCCCGAGAACGCGATGAATATCATGGCGGCGGCGAGGCACAAAGATGCGACCATTATTTTCCGTTTCATCGAGTCATTCCCCTATATCAGTTCAACAATAATCTCAACGAATGTCCCGCGATCGGCGGGAGAGGTATACAACTCACACTTAAGAACCCATTATTACCATTAAAAATATACTATACACTACGTGTAGGGCAAGCTTGTTCCATATTCATTGACATCGTTCTTGCGAGAAATATCTTGCATTTGTGCAAGTCCGTTCAAACAGATGGGGCGTGACGGTGCTGTGGCACGTCAGCAGTTGCGTTCGCTCTCTTTTGTTTTGTCATTCGTTTGACGCTCTCTTGCCTCGGATTTATAATGACTCTAGTTTTCGCTGAGGCGGTCATTGCGACTTAGTCTGGGAGCGGGCAGGAGGAAATCTCAATGGGTTTTCGTCGTCTTTTTACAATTCAGTGGAAAAACGTTTTCGGTTTTGCGAGAACGATGGCGAAGCGTAGCGGTCGATCCTCGCTCTCCATCTTGTTTGATTTCGTCGACTGCTACCGCAAACGTGGAACGACGTGGCTCAACTATATGAATTTCGGTTTTGATCGCCAACGCGATCCCGCGATACGTGATACGTTCGCGACGGAGTACAAGGATAACGCCGTGATATTTCGATGCAATACACCTGAGAGAGCACGTGTCATCAAGGATAAAGGTCTTTTCAACGAAGCATACCGCGAGTTTCTCGGACGTGATTATATCGATTTGCGCTATGCGGATTGTGCGGCGTATGAGGCGTTCATCGAGAGATTCGACACGGTCTTCGCCAAGCCTGCGAGCGGCTGCGGTGGCGATGGCATTGAGAAGTTGACGCGAGAACAGGCGAGAGGGCAGTTTGACCGACTTGTCCGCAAGGGCAAGGTTGTGATTGAGGAAGCCGCACGACAACACAGCGAATTAAACGCGATCAATGCTGATTCCGTCAACACGTTGCGTACATGCACCTGCATCAATGACCAGGGTGACGTGACGGTGCTCTACATGGTTCTCCGCATCGGCAGAAAAGGCTCTGTCGTCGACAACATGAGCGCCGGCGGGTTGTACACGAAATTGTCGGATGATGGACGTATCACGCATCCTTGTTATAGCGCGGTCGGGTTCGGAACGGTGTATACGCATCATCCCGATACGAATCTTCCTTTTGTCGGTATCCAATTGCCCATGATTGATCAAGTCAAAGAGCTTGTCGTGCGTGCGGCGCTGAAATATCCCGGAACGCGATACGTCGGATGGGATGTCGCCATAACGCCTGAGGGTCCCGTTCTGATTGAGGGGAATGATCGCCCCGGAACCGATCTCCCGCAGACATTCGCGCATTCCGATACGGGACTCGGTCTTGTCGCCGCGTACGAAAAAGCGCTTTCTATCCAACTGAGATAGCACGGGAATGCACATTTTTGACGGAAAGCTTTGAAAAGGCGCTTTCGATCCAACTGTGATGATACATATGGCTTCGCGTACGCCCTCTATACGGGACTCGGTCTTGTCGCCATACGCGAAAAAGCGCTTTCAGTTCAATTGAAATGATATGCGGAAACGCCCGTTATTGACAGAAAGCCTTGAAAAAGCGCTTTCGATTCGATTGAAGCAGTGTGAGCGACTCTCTTATTTCCACCAATAGGACGGGTGTACATCGCCCGGTTTCAAATCAATAAGTTCGCTGACCGTGACAAGCTTGAGACCGCGCTCGATCAATACGGGCAGCGCTTTGATAAAGCCGTCCACTGTCGTCTTGTGTATGTCGTGGAGCAGGAGCGTGTTGCCGGCTGTTACGTTGTTAATAATGTAATTATAGACGTAGTTAACATTTCTATTATTCTGCCTCCAGTCATTCGAGTCGAGCGACCAGAGTACGAGAGCAAGTCCCTCTTGTTCCGCCAGATTCGTGATGCGGCGAGTGAATGAGCCGCCTGGGGGTCGGAATAATGTCGGTTTTTCACCGGTGATAGCGGAAATGGCGTCGCTCGTTCTCCTGAGCTGGCTCAGCACCTGCTCGTTTGACAGCTTTTTAAATTCGGGATGGTTATAAGAATGGTTCCCAACTTCGTGACCCTCGTCGACCATGCGTTGAATGAGCGCTCTATTGGTCGAATTGTCCCTCTTGGAACTGTCAACCAATTGACTGCCGAGTACGAAGAACGTCGCTTTTGCATCGTATTCTTTGAGCGCATCAAGAAGTCGAGCTGTATGCGGTCCGGGACCGTCGTCGAAGGTAATAGCCACTGCGCCCTGTAGCTTAGGGGTTGTCTTGGGAGGTTTTGTGTATGGCTTTGTTGTTGTTTTAGGCTTTGTAGTCGTTGACTCTTTGGATGAAGGCGTCGTCTCGGTGGTTGTCGGTGCCGTTGAAGGGGAGGTTTCCTGACTGTCCTCCGTTGTCGTTTGTGTTTCTGTTGTTGTCGTCACAGTGGTCAAGTTTGTCGTAGCACTCGACGTCTCCTGCGATGGCATCGTTGTCAATGTGGGATTGCTGTTAACCGTTTCATGAGGATATCGATTCGGGTAAGAAACTTGCGTTCCCGTGATGATGAGGGAGACTCCGACAATAGCCATAAGGAAGAGCGGGAGGATGTGCCTCATGTGAGACTTTTTCATGGCAGTTTTCCAGTCCTAATTGAAAGATTAAGCTTGACGACGCTCTCGTCATTATAGCATGGAGTAAGGGTGTTTGACCTTGTCGCCACACGCGAAAAAGCGCTTTCAGTTCAATTGAGATAGCACGGAAATGCACGTTTTTGACGGAGACTTTTGAAAAAGCGCTTTCGATTCAATTGAAGTAGTGTGAGCGACTCTCTTATTTCCACCAATAGGACGGGTGTACATCGCCCGGTTTCAAATCAACGAGTTCGCTGACAGTGACAAGCTTGAGACCGCGTTCGATCAATACGGGCAGCGCTTTGATAAAGCCGTCCACCGTCGTTTTGTGTATGTCGTGGAGCAGGAGCGTGCTGCCGGCTTTTACATTGTCGATGATGTATTTGTAGACGTAGTCGACGTCTCTATACTTCCAGTCTTCCGGGCTCGGCGACCAGAGTACAAGAGCGAGCCCCTCTTGTTCCGCCAAATTCGTGATGCGGCGTGTGAATGAACCGTACGGAGGTCGCAATAGCGTCGGCTTTTCACCGGTGATAGCGGCGATCGCGTTGCTCGTTCTCCTAATCTGGCTCAACACATCCGCGTCCGATAGCTTCTTAAAATCTTTATGATCGTAAGAATGGTTCGCGACTTCGTGACCCTCGTCAACCATGCGTTGAATGAGCGCACTATTGTTTTTCACGTAGCTGCCGAGTACGAAGAATGTCGCTTTTGCGTTGTATTGTTTGAGCGCGTTGAGAAGGCGCGCCGTATGCGCCCCGGGACCGTCGTCGAAGGTAATGGCGGCCGCACCCTTAAGCTTAGGCGTCGTCTTTGGTGGCTTTGTACGTGGTTTAGTTGTCGTTTTAGGCTTTGTGACTGTAGATTCTTTGGACGAAGGCGTCGTCTCGGAGGTCGTTGGTACTGTTGAAGGCGAGCTTTCTTGACTGTCCTCTGTCGTCGTTTGGGTCTCTGTTGTCGTCACAGTTGTCAAACTCGTCGCAGCACTTGGAGTCTCTTGCGATGGCATCGTTGTCAATGTGGGGTTGCTGTTGATCGTCTCGTGCGGATATCGATTCGAGGAAGATATCTTCGTTCCCGTAATGATGAGGGCGACACCGACGACGGCCATTAGGAAGAGCGAGAGGATGTGCCTCGTGCGAGATATTTTCATACCAGTTTTCCAGTCATAATTGTAAGATTTAGCTTTACGATACTCAGGTCATTGTAGCATGGAGTAAGGACGCGCGGGCTTGTCTTCCGTGGAATCAGTCTCTTCAGGCGGTTCAGTGCATGGAGTAAGGGCGCGCGGGCTTGTCGCCACACGAAGAAGCGCTTTAAATTCAATTGAGATGACGCGAGAGCATGTGCTCGTGTCACTCCTTTGAAAAAGCGCTTTCGATTCGATTAAAAAGAAGTGTGAGCGACTCTTTTATTCTCCTCCCCCTTCCCACGAGGCAGGATGTACTTCGCCAGGTTCCAGATCGAAGAGTTCACTAACGGTGACGAGCTTGATGCCGCGTTCCGCTAGCACGGGCAGCGCCTTGATCACGCCGTCCACCGTCGTTTTGTGTACGTCGTGGAGCAAGAACGTGCTGCCGGCTTCTATATAATCAAGCATGAAGTTGCAGACGTAGTCGACGTCTTTATATCTCCAGTCTTCCGGGCTTGGTGTCCAGAGCACGACAGCGAGCCCTTCTTGTTTTGCCAATTCGGTGACGCGATTATTAAAACTGCCATATGGAGGGCGCAATAGTGTCGGTTTTTTCCCCGTGATTGAAGCAATCGTTTCGTTCGTTTTGCTGATTTGCTTTAACACGGCATTATCCGAAATTTTGAGAAAATTAAAATGGCTATAAGAATGGTTCGCAACTTCGTGACCCTCATCGACCATGCGTTTAACGAGCGCCATATTTTCTTCATTTTCGCACGCTACTCTACCGACCACGAAGAATGTCGCCTTTGCGTCGTATTCTTTGAGCGCATCAAGCAGGCGACCCGTATGTGCTCCGGGACCGTCATCGAAAGTAAGAGCCACTGCCCCCTCCAGCCTGGGAGGTTTATCAGAAGGCTTCGGGGTTGGAACAGTCGACTCGCTAGACGGGGGCGTAGTCGTTTGGGCGGTCGTTGTGGGGCTCGTCAAGTTGGAACCGTTATCGACCGTCTCGGGCGGATCTTTAATCGAGCAGGACGCCTGGATTCCCGTGATGATGAGGGCGACGCTCAAAAGGAGGAGTAGAGTAATATGCTTTTTGCGATATGTTTTCACGGCGGTTTACCAGTCCTAGTTTAATGATAAAGCGCTACAATGCTTTAGGATATTGTAGCACGGAGTGTCACAAATGAACTAACCGGTCTCCAATCGTTATCTAAGTTACACAGAGCATATTTCGCTGTTTCGAATCAACTTTTGCTGTATCCTGAAAATGATAGAAGAGCGGGATTCCTCGTGCCGATATAAAGGCAGGGAAAAAGGAGGGAGACATGTTTACTAAAAAACGGACGAGATTGATCGTGTTTGCGCTCGTCATCTCGCTACTCGCCGCTTCATGTTCGCCGGTGGACAATGGTGCGACTAACAAAACAACAACGCCGGATACAGAGCCAAGCTCGACAACGGAGCCTCTTGACTCTGTGAAACCGAGTGATCCGGAGCCATCCAATCCGCCGCGCGTTCACTTCAGACTCGCAGGGCTGAAAGGTCCGACAAGTATGGGACTTGCGCCGCTCGTTACTGATGCCGAGAAAGGGCGTGAAGCGTTTGATCTGTCGTTTGAGCTTGTTGCTTCGCCGGAAGAGATCGTTCCCATGATTGTTCGAGGAGATGTCGATCTTGCCGCCGTGCCGTCGAATTTGGCGTCGGTTCTCTACAACAAGACAGAAGGAAAGATTACCGTCATCGCGATCAATACGCTCGGCGTTCTCCACATCGTGGAACGGGGCGATTCCATCCACACGTTAAAGGACCTTGTCGGCAAGACGGTCTACGCATCGGGCAAAGGAGCTGTCCCTGAGTACGTTTTACGACTTCTTTTAGAAAAGAATGATATCGATCCCGATACGGGTGTCGAGCTCAAGTGGGAGAATGACCACTCCGCCGTCGTCGCGAAGATTGCGAAAGAAGAAGGCTCCGTCGCTCTCCTGCCACAGCCGTTTGTGACGGTGGCGCAGCAACAATTGACGGATCTTCGCTCGGCGATTGACCTGAACACGGAGTGGGAAAAGGTAATTGAGGATGCGGGACTCGTGATGGGCGTGTTGATCGCACGCAAGGAGGTTGTCGAAAAGAACCCGAAAGCCATTAAAGCTTTTCTCGACCGCTATGAGGCGAGTATCCGTTTCGTGAATGAAAACACGGATGAGGCGTCCGCCATGATTGAGGAACTCGATATCTTCAACGGCGCCATCGCGAAAAAAGCGATTCCTTTCTGCTACATTCGTTTCTTTGCGGGCGCCGATATGCGGAGACAATTAGCAGGCTTTCTGGAACTTTTGATGGAAGCGAATCCTCAGTCTGTCGGCGGCAAATTGCCGGGTGATGATTTCTATTTCGATGGATAGTCATAAGCGGAAAATACTCTATACGGCAGGAGGAGCGCTGTTACTGCTCTTGTTGTGGCAACTCCTCTCCACTTTGGGCGGTACGGGGTTTTTATTGCCATCTCCTTATCGCGTTCTTAGCACTGTCTTTCAGTTATTCGCAGAGAGAGAGAGCTGGTTGACCGTCTCGGTGTCCATGTCGGGCATCGTTCTCAGCATTATGGTTGCCACGTGCGCCGCTATTTTGCTTGCGTGGTTCGCGTCGCGTTTTGAAAGATTGCGCTTTCTCATGATTCCCATCGTTCAGGTGATGAAAGTTGTTCCGATCGTATCGTTCATCCTGATCGCGATGTTTTTCATGGGCGCTCGCATTCTCACGTCTTTTATCTCCGGGCTTGTCGTCTTTCCCATGATCTACAATCACCTGCTCAGCGCCTTTTTGAATGTTGATCAGGGACTTTTGGAGATGGCGCGTACGTTTTCGATGAAAAAGCGCGATGTTGTGCGCTACATCGTCATCCCTCAGGCGCGCGAAGAATTTCTTGCCGCTTCAAGCGTCGCCATCGGCATGGCGTGGAAGGCGGGCGTTGCTGCCGAAGTGCTCGCTTTTTCCAAAGACACGATCGGGCGCAGGATCTACGACGCCAAACTGTATCTAGACATGGATCATTTGTTGGCGTGGACCGTCGTGCTTGTTATGGCGGCATTTATCGTCGAAAAGGTACTGGTTGCGCTGTATCGATTAGCGCTTATACGGATCGGCGAGAGATTGCCCAAGTCTCACGTTGGAGGGCGAAGTAAAGAGGCGACTGAGGTTCGACCCTCGACAGTTCTTGCCGATGCACCATCGGGCGCTCAAGTTGTCGATCGGCGGGAAGGACTCATTGTGATTGAGGGCTTATGCAAAAAGTATGATCGCTCGATTGTCTTTGACGATTTCAGCGCGACATTGAATCTGGATCGCCCCGTTCTCTTCGTCGGCGCTTCCGGTTCCGGCAAGACGACTTTGCTCCGCCTCATTGCGGGACTTGACAGGCAGGACGGCGGCACGATCAGCGGGGTCCCGAAGCGCGGTTTGTTCGTTTTCCAAGATAACCGCCTGTTGCCGCAGTTGTCGGCAAGAGACAACGTTCGAGTCGTTCTGCCGGGATACGACGGCGACGTTGCCGATCGGTTGCTCAGAGAACTCGATCTCTCGTCTGTGAAAGATCAGCCGGCATCGACACTTTCCGGAGGGGAACAGCGCCGCCTCGCGCTGGCGCGCGCCTTGGCGCCCGAGTCCGATATTCTATATCTCGACGAAGCGTTCCGGGAGCTCGATGAAAAAAATGAAACAACAGCGATCGAGCTCGTCCGTCAGGTCGCCCAAGAGAAACCGATGCTTCTCGCATCGCACGATCACGGTCTTGTCGAGCGCCTTAACGCAAGTGTCGTCATGATTTCAAAGTCTTCACACCGCACATGAATGTCGGATAATGTATCTGGCGTTAAAAAAGGGGCTGTTTCGCTGCCGCTGCTATTTAGCGGTTTTGAGGCAGCCTCTTTATGTGGATTCGCTTATTTGTATTGTGGCATAGCCGTTACTTTTCCTTGATTTCTCCGCGTTTGAACGCCTCGATCAAGTCTCTCAATTCTTGGATTCTCGCCGAAATTTCTTTCCCGAGATCGGTGTGTTTTTCCTGCAAGCGGTGTTGCATCGGCTGGACGATGAAGACACGCGGCGTGTAGCTTCCCATGTCGCTTTCAATCGTCTCGAAGTCGTGATGTTCCGCGAGGGCGAGATGATGCGAATTGAAAATAAGCGTGTAGCCGTTGATACCTGTCCGTTTTTGGTACGCTTTTGCGAGTCCGCCGTCGATAACAAACAGCTTGCCGTTCGCCTTAACCGGACTCTCGCCTTCCTTCGCCTTGACGGGGACGTGACCATTGATAATACGCGCGATCTCAGGATCCAAACCGAAGTTCTCGAGAATCATCTTGCATGTGTCCTCGTGAGCGGAATGCTCAAAATAAGGATTGTAGACCTCTCGGCGCAACTCCTTGTCATCGACGAAGAAATTTTCAAACGTCGACATCTGGCTTTTTCCGAACAAAGGCGAAAGCGAGCCGCACCACAGGTACAGCATATAGTCACGCGCCCTTACACGTTCCGGCGAACCCTCTGGCTGGAAGTACGCATCGTGAATGACGGCATTGAGCTCGTCAAAGAGTTCACGTCCGTAATAATATTTTCCTGTGACCGGCACCTCCTGGAACGAGCCGTCATCTTTCAAAGGGACACAGCCGTGGAACAAGAGATTCTTGTTGACACTGAGATACGTCGATCCGTTGGAGTAGAGGAAGCGGATATGGCGGTGCAAGGGTTCGCTGTTTCTGAACGAGACCTCAAGACTGCGGACGAGCTCTTCTTCCTCTTCCGTCAGGCGCAAGGGATCGTCGGGGTCGATCGTCGGGAAATTCGTGTCGAGCAGAGGATAATCGACGCCGTCGTGTACGTAGACGCCGCGCTCAAAATCGACTTTTTTGAGGACGTTGCGATGATCCATGTTCCACCGCGGATATCGGTCGATCAATTGCCCTTCCAGCTTGAACTGGATCACGGAAATCGCCTTGTGCATCTTCGCGGATTGTTGTTCATCGATAAAACCGAACTCCGGTTTATCAAAGAGTCGTGTCTTGAACCGCTCACAGGGGTCATCGGCGTATACTTTCGCCGCGAAAGTGGAGAGCGGGCGCAAATTGATGCCGTAACCTTCTTCCATGAAATCGAACGTGTTATATCCGATGCCGATGCGGATGACGTGCGCCATACATGCCGTGTTGCCGGCGGCAGCCCCCATCCATACGATGTCGTGATTGCCCCACTGGATGTCGACATCCGGGAAATCGATGAGCTCCTCCATAATGCGGTCCGGTCCCGGTCCGCGGTCGTAGATGTCGCCGATGACGTGGAGTGTGTTGACAGAAATATTCTGGATCATTTCACACAGAGCGCCGATGAATGCGAACGCCGTCTCCTCTTCAATGATGAATCGGATAATGCTATTGAGATAGTTCTTTTTGCTTTCGTCGTACGAAGAAAAGAGGAGCTCCGTGATGATGACTTCGAATTCTTCCGGGATTTTTGAAGAGGTTGAATGCCATGAATATTTGACGCTGATAAATTTGCTCAAATTGACGAGACGGTAAATGGTGATTGCGAGCCAGTCGTCCGTGATGCGCCCCGATTCTTTGAGAATCGACAAGACGCGCTTCGGATCATAGACGAGATTGGCTAATTGGTTCTGTGCGTCTTGTGTCAACTCGTATTGATAGAGTTCCGATATTTTCTTACGTATGTTGCCTGATGCGCTTCGCAATAGGTGGATAAAACCTTTATCTTCACCGTGGAGGTCGCTGAAGAAGTATTCCGTTCCTTTAGGCAGTTCGTTGATGGCACGCAGACGGATAATCTCCGCCTTTGCCGATGACGCATTTGGAAATTGTTTTGCCAGCAAGTTGAGGTATTTCAAATCGCTCATATTCTTCTCCTGTCCGTCGTGTTGTTACGGTGTCTCCATTATATATAGTAAAATGGTTGGCGTTGCATTCTTTAATAATTGTTACAGTATCTTCACCAAGAATTTACCGAATTGTTCGTGGTGCAATCATACCCCATGTGCGCTGAGCCGTGCTTGAGATATCCTGTAAGCGGTAGGCTAAAAAATAGAGGAGATTCAAATCATGAAGCTGATACTGGCGAGTCGATCGCCGCGACGACAGGAGCTGTTGGCGATGACGGGTTTTTCCTTTGAGGTAGCACCCTCTCCGTGCGACGAAGAGAAAATTCTGCGCCAATGGGAGCAATCGGATTACGATCTCAACGAGCGCAGTCTCGTCGAGAGACTGGCGCTTGCCAAAGCGACGACCTCGCTGCGCGAGCACCCTGACTGCCTGATTCTCGGCGCCGATACGATTGTGTCGCTTGACGGTGAATTGTTCGGCAAGCCGAAAGACGAAGACGACGCAAAGAGGATGCTCCGTACGCTTGCCGGCAGAACGCATACGGTCGATACGGGGGTCGCCCTTCTGACAGCGACATTCTCTGATGTGTTTTCAAATGTTTCGCACGTCACTTTCCACCCGCTTTCACCCGCGATTGAATCCCTGATCGATCGCTATGTTGCCACCGGATTGCCGCTCGACAAGGCCGGGGCATACGGCATTCAGGAGCTCGGCGGACTCTTGATTTCAAGACTTGAAGGTGACTTTTTCTCTGTCATGGGGCTCCCCATCTCGGAGGTATATAAGCGGCTAGCGGCATTCGACATTGACTAATGAAAAGCCTGTGTGAGAATTTGCTGTGGCGGAACCGGTTTTTCTGATATCTTGTGAAAAGATGACGCCTTGAAACATCCTCGACAATGGAGCGGTACGACAGGTGAAAAAGGTCAAACAGGACAAACAAAAAATCACGATGGGCGACGTGCTCCGAAAGCGCATGCGCGGCTTTATCGTGTACTTGATCGGCGCGCTATTGCCTATCTTCCAGCAGCTGATCCAACAGGCGATGTTCAGCTATGCGTTCGGCATCATCGACGCGACGACGCGGAAGGAATCGCTCGTCAAGATTGCCGTTCTCTTCGCAGGATTGGTTGTGCCTTCGTTCTTCCATTACGTCTCACGCCGTATGCGAATCGGCTTTATGCGCGATATTTTGCTCGACATTCGCAAGCTCGGTTTTCGTCGCATCATCGATCTGCCCGTGCGCGTATTCTCGCGCCAATCACGCGACGTCTACCTTTCCAATCTCGTCAACGACATCAACATCATCGAGAATGATTTTTTCCTATCATTCCTTAACGTTCTCTTTAACGGCGGCGTGGCGATTTTCGGCTTTCTGCTTCTTCTGTTCGTCGATCGCGTTTTTGCCGTTATCGTCCTCGCATTGACAATTGCCATGGGTCTGCTCGGGCGATTATTCGCGGGGAGACTCGTTAAGCTCAAGGCAAAAGAGTCGGAGGCGAACAAGGATTTTTCGCTGAAAATGTCGAACGTCTTTAGCGGTTTGGAGATCCTGAAGCTCAATCAAGTGGAGGATCGCTTTCAGGTTCAGTCGAATGTGTTTATCGCGGCGCTCGAAAGAGTGAAGATTCGTTTTAACATCTTTGACCGATTTCAGAGCGGAACGATGGATACGCTTGGATATGCCTGTACGGTTCTCTCTTTCTTCTATGTCGGTGTTCGCATTGCGCAGGGACAACTCGATTTAGTTCGCGGCATGCTGATCGCCATGATAACGCAAAGCTGTCTTTTCAGCATCGTTCGGATTTTCCCTCACCGCAATAAATTACTGGCATCGCGGAGCATCTTTGACAAGGTTGTCAACGGTGATCCGAGCGAGAAACAGGAACTCGCGGCGGGAGATCGGTCATTCTCCTTCAATCGCTCGCTCGACGTTGAGGGGCTTTCGTTCTCATATGGTAATCAAAACGTTTTGCGCCACGTCACTTTTTCCGTTAACCCCGGTGAGAAAGTCCTCTTAAAAGGTGCTTCAGGTTCCGGCAAGACAACGCTGTTGAACCTTCTTGCCGGTGTCTACACGGATTACGAGGGTGAAATTCGCTACGACGGAACGGAGTTGCGCTCGATTCATCCCGCCTCGCATAACAAGCAGATCGCCGAGATATATCAGGATGTATTCCTGTTTGAAGATACGCTTCGACAGAACATCGTGCTCTACGAAGACTATACGGAGGAAGAAGTACGCGATGCCGTCGAAAAGGCGGAATTGTCCGAGCTTATCGAGCGATTGCCGGACGGACTTGACACGATGCTCGAGGAAAACGGCAAGAACTTGTCGGGCGGTGAACGCCAGCGCGTTTCCATCGCGCGTGCGGTGATCAGAGGCGCGAAGCTGATTCTGGCAGATGAGGCGACATCGAATCTCGACGAGAGTCTGGGGCGGCATGTCGAGGAGACGCTCCTGTCGCTTGACGCGACGGTGATTGCGATATCGCATCGGTATTACGAGGGCGTTACGGAGAGATATGATACCGTCCTCGAACTTAAGTCGGGAACCATGATGGCGTGGCACGTCGACGACTATTTCACGGAGGTCGTCTGATGGCGAAACGAAAAGAAAAATCACCGCGCCAACCATTTCCTCCAGAGCTAAAGCGGACAATCCGTCGAGCACTTTTGATGCTCCTTCCCTCCGCCCTGCCTGTTGCGGTCGGCGATGCGCTTAATGTTTATCTGGCGATCTTGACTCAACGCCTTCTCGATGCGTCATTGACGGGACAGTCCGATTACATTGCGAGAATTGTCGCTCCGTTCTTTATCGGGTTGGCGCTCTTTATTCCGGTCGATCTCTTAACATCCTTTATGCGCGGATGTTACATACGGCGCGCTAATACGTTGATGAAACAACGCTATGTTCAGCGCGTTTTTGCGAAGAATATCAGTGAATTCCAAAGTGAAAACCGCGCACTTTATCTCTCAAACATCACGAATGACATGAATACCGTGGAGCAACGATACTTCGCCTCCCTTTTCTCTATTTTGCAATCGTCAATCACATTTTTTGGAGGCATCTTCATTCTTTCAATGACAAAATCGTGGATTCCCGTCGTCGCATCGGCAGTTGGAGTCCTTTTGATTTTCATCGGTATGCGCTCAGGTCGTACGCTTGAAAAAAGTGAGGGCGAGCGCTCGGACTTCCTGATGAAATACACTGTTTTTATCAGGGAATTTCTGTCGGCGTTCCGTATCATTAAGAGCCACAACCTCGAAGATAAAATCGAGAAAGATTTCAACCGCAGAAGCACCGATGTGCAATGGAAGCGGTATGAACTCGATAAAAAAGAGACAGTCATCCAGACTCGACAAAACGCCATGTTCGGCTTATTCATCGCCTCTTTACTGACGTTTGCAATGCTCGCTGTTCAGGGGGGCGGAATCACGACAGGCGGTATCCTCCTGTCCATCAACGGATTTGGCATGATCATGGGGTCATTGCATCAAATGGCAGAATCGTTTCCCGCCGTTGCTTCGGTTCGTTCTGTATTTTTGAGCATGGAAGAGAATCTTGAGAACAAAGAGTTGAGCGTCGAAACGGATAATTTTGACGGCTTCGATGGGGAGCTCGTGTTCGAAGAAGTCTCCTTTGCTTATGGCGACAATCAGGTGTTGCAGGATGCATGTTTCACGTTGCGCAAAGGCGGCAAATACCTCATGATCGGACCGTCCGGCGGAGGCAAGTCGACGATCCTTCGACTGGTACGCAAATATTTCAACCCTGATCGAGGAGCCGTCTTGGTCGACGGCGTGAATCTGGTCGATATTCGACGCGAATCGTATTTCCGGCATATCGCGAACGTCGAACAGCAAGTTTTTCTGTTCGAGGACACGCTTCGGAATAATTTGACACTTTATAAAGATTACAGCGAAGAAGACATCATGCGTGCGATTGATGGGGCGGGACTGTCGGATTATCTCGAGCGCTTGCCGGACGGGCTTGAGCATATCATCGTCGACAACGGCAAGAATCTCTCCGGCGGCGAGCGTGCCCGCGTAGCGATCGCTCGTGGTCTCATCGCCCGTGCTGACTTGCTGCTGCTCGACGAGGCATTCGCAAGCTTGGATGAACAAGTCGCGCGCAGCATCGAAAAGACACTATTGTCGCTTGACGGGGTGACGGTTCTCTCCGTCAGTCACGTCCTGTTCCCCGATACGATGCCTCTTTACGATGCTGTTTTCGAAGTGAAGCGCGGTCAGGTAACTGAACTGCGACTTGTTTGAAAATAAATTCTCTGTGTCTCGAATGACAGATGATATGCGGCGTAATCGGTGTCCGGAGCCACGCAACAATGTATTTATTCATGATATAGTTTGTACCGGGAGGGAGCCTAATCAGTGGCATTTCCCAAATGCAGACAGAATAGAAACGAGACGAATCATGGAAACAAAAGTCACGACGATTTACGATTACAGAAATATTGACATTCCGAAACCTCTCATTGAATTACAACTTCCCGACTTGAGCGCCTTTATTGAGGAACAATGTCAAAGACTTGCCGAGAAACATAGCAAGTTGGAATTGTTTGAGGGTCAAGAGCACGTCCTCACGGACGAGATGGTGCAAGCGGAGGATTTGCCGGGTGTCACCACCGTAGAAGAGTATAAGGACGCATTGCGTCGCGAAATTCCGTTCACGATCAGATCGCAGCAGTCGCACATGATCGTATCCGATTTTCTTGTGCCTCAGCTTGTGCAGCGCAGCACCTTTGAGATCAATGACGAAGAGGCGACGCGGGAAAGCAAGCATCGACTGAAAATCTTCGAGGAGAAAGCGAAAGAGCAGGGGTTATCCTTGGAAGAATACGGGCAAAAAGAATTCGGCGTCTCGACCATGGACGAGGGAGAAGTGCGCCAGTATGTCCTCTATCTCGGACGGACGTCATTTCTATTTCGCATTCTCGCGCAAGAATACTTGAGACAAAGAGGTGTCACGCTCGATGTCGTCTCATACGTTGACTATGTAAAAAGCATCGCTGAAACGACAGGCATGGAAGAAGACAACGTCCGCGAGGTTCTCCCGATCCACGTCTATATGGATGAAGTGCCGACGGTATCAATGCTTGATGAAATGGCTGCGTGGGTGTATTCGCAGATTACGTTTGACGAGTAGCAAGGCTACTTATTCTTACTGTATGTAATGTACTGATAGCCTGTTCTTGAACATCATTAATAATTAACCTGGAAACACCTTCGTTACAGTGTTTCCGGGTTTTTGTGCGTTACAGTAGAAAACATTGGTATCGCCCGTGAGTTTCATGCGTTCTAGAAGTGATAAACTCCTTGTTGGCGATGCCGGATTATTCTTTATTTAGCGAGTTTAATTCTCAACTGTTTCAACATATCTTCTGTCATGGCGTCGAGGTCGTAGTCGGGCTTCCAATCCCATTCTTCGCGCGCGCAGCTGTCGTCCATTGAATTGGGCCAAGAGTCGGCGATCGCTTGACGAACGGGGTCGACGTTGTAGGAGAGCTCAAAGTCGGGAAGATGCTTTTTGATTTCCTTCTCCATATCTTCCGGAGCGAAGCTCATTGCCGCGATGTTGAAAGCATTCCGGTGGATCAGTCGATCGGGATCGGCTTCGAGCAGCATGGTGAACGCCTTCAGGCAATCCGGCATATACATCATGTCCATCTTCGTTCCGGCTGCGATGTAGCTTTCGTAGCGGTTATGCAAGATCGCGTCGTAGTAGATGTGGACGGCGTAGTCCGTCGTACCGCCGCCGGGCAAGGCTTTGTAGGAGATTAAGCCCGGGAGGCGTACGCCGCGCGTATCGACACCGAATCGCGTGTAGTAGTAATCGCAGAGCAATTCGCCCGCCACTTTCGTGACGCCGTAGATCGTGTTCGGACGTTGGATCGTGTCTTGAGGCGTGTTATCTGGCGGGGTGGAAGGACCGAATGCGGCGATAGAACTCGGTGTAAAGACTCGGATGCCGTTCTCCCTCGCGACTTCAAGGACATTGTAGAGCCCATTCAAGTTGACATTGAACGCGTGTTGCGGTTTTACCTCGCCGACGGCGGACAGTATCGCTGCAAGATGGACGATGGTGTCGATTTTGTATTTATTACATATTTCCGCCAATCGATTGGCATCGAGGACATCGAGCAGCTCGAACGGTCCTCCGTCGATGACTTCAGGAAAATCTTTTTTTGTTCGGTTGGAGGCGACGACATTATTGTCACCGTATTCTTTGCGAAAATGCAATGTTAATTCCGTGCCGATTTGACCGAGACAGCCCGTCAATAAAATTTTTCTCATAACTCCCCTCATTCCTTCCCAAACGGTGTGCAAAAAAGCCAATGAACAAGATACTGTGAATAAACACGTCGTATATACAATTTTATCATAGAGGCGCGGGTCATTCATCTGGATGAATGATCGGCATACAAGATCAACACATTATGCTTGCTTAAGGAAGAATTGAAAGGAATCGCATTTTGGCAATGTCTGAAAAATGGAAAAGCCTTTCCATTAACTAGTATTGTTCTCGTCAAACAAAAAGCTCATTTGCTCAGAGTACTCACTCGTCTTTCCTGTAGCATTTGAGTACGTTGCCCAATCGGGAGCGTAGTCTTCATCAGCTTGGTTGCCCCACATGGTCCAGCCATCTCTTACGCCACGAGCAAAAAGCTCAATATAAGGTCCCGGTGAGCAAGCTTCAATCAAATCAACAAACTCGCAAGGCTTTCTGCTGTGTTCGCGTTTTCTGCTCCGCAACAGATTGACCTGTGATCGTCCTGGTGCAAGAGTTCTTGCATTTTGCCCGCGTATGCCGAACAACAGTATTTCTGTGACATTTCTGAAATAAAAACCAACACCACGACCATCCGGGAATCCGTCTTTTCTCACCTTTTCCCATATCAAGTTTGTCTTGTATTCAAACCCCCACGCAGACATAACCTCTAACCCCTCCGGGAGTAAAGCATTAGGAACCCATAAATATAAATGGGCAGTATCCTCAGCCAGAGACGGGACGGGTAAAGATTTAATCTCTTCCAAGTCCATTGTAGGATAGCGGTTTAGACGATGGTGTTCAGGGGCAACTTTCCCGGTTCGATTTTGGAATCGCCAAGGAGGGTCCGCGTAGATTGTTGCGAACTTTCTGCCTTGGACAAAATTGAGAAGGTCATTATTCGTCATGGAGAGTCTCGTTTTCTAGATCCGCAATACAGCCGGATTTAATCGCGACGATGAACAGGGGACAGCCTCCGTGTCGACGTGTTCGGATGCGTGGCAACAACTTGCCAATCCAAGTCGTACTCGCTCCGTATTTTTTCATGATTCCAAGAGATTGAAAAACCGGATTTAATGACACATCTCGAGTAATTATGCCTCCAACGTCTATGATCCCGGTTTCGTAGAAAGCTCGGAAAGCATACAAATCGCGATCAAAAGTTTGATCTTTTGAGTTCCATTCCATGTCAAAAGCTACCTTGCCCTTAACATAATCGATCAAGTACCCGTCCATGTAATCGGGGATTACAAATTGACGCTCTTCAGTGGGGCTACGCATGATGTGCTTGACATAGAGATCTGCCGATATTCTAGACTCGCGCCAAGAAGGTCTCAAGTAGGATGCAAACCGTTTTGGAATTTTAGATTCGGAACCGCCGCCTACAAGCAAATCACTCTTGAGAATATAGAATTTGTCAAAAGCATCCAATAGCTCCTTGAACTCAACGGGATGTGCATACTTCAAAATCTCAAAAGCATTGTTGAACGAATAGAAATCATATTTCTCATTGCTTTCAAAAGGGTTAAAGTCCATAGCAGCCTCATTCACCGTTTAACTGAATTCTATTATAGCATTGCAGGTATTTTTTCATTGAAGAAAACGCAGCAAGAACTGCAGTCGCCCGACAAAAAAGACAGGCAATTAGCAGGAGTACCTGACTCAATACAGTCCGTAATGGTGAAAAAGATGATTGAGTATAAGCTTATTTGTGCGCAGCATTTATGAGTTGTGCCAGAAACGCTTTTACCTCCTTCGTTATATCTGCGGTGACATTGTGCTTTTTATGAGTGTCGGAGTTTTTGTATGATTTCAAATAGCTGTTGAAGTGTGATCCGTTAGGGTCATCGCGAATGAATAATCGGGTTGCGATTGTATACAAAAATCGTATATAATAACTGAGCAGTCGTCGCATCAGCATTTTCAGATATGCATACCATTTGGAGACACGGCGATTGCAACTTGACAATTCAATGACAATAGAGGAGCAATAGATGGGTAAACACGGCGTCCAACCCGGGCCGGGGTCGTGTTGAAGTGTCCATTGCCGAAGGGAGACAGGGTGCCCGCCCGTTGACCCTGGTAAGCCGGACAAAGGACGGTTTACTGTCATGCTTGAGCATGGAGCGCTATGCGGTTTTTGATAAAACGCGGCGCTTTATTTTTTGAGTAAAGAATGACGCAGTAAAGGAGTGACGAGATGGAAGCAATGATACGTGTACGCATCGGTGCGGGAGACGCCCATTACGGAGGGCAACTTGTTGACGGTGCCCACATGCTGAAATTATTCGGCGATGTGGCGACGGAGCTGTTAATTCGGCGTGATGGAGACGAGGGGCTTTTCCGGGCGTATGACAGCGTGGACTTTCTCGCGCCTGTCCGTGCCGGCGATTTCATTGAGGCGCGAGGTCGAATCGTTGAGGAAGGGAACAGCTCGCGGCGTATGGAGTTTGAAGCGTGGAAAGTGATCGCGCCGAGACCCGATATTTCCGAATCGGCGGCAGACGTGTTGGAAGAACCCGTTCTCGTCTGCAAGGCGACGGGTACTTGTATTACACCGAAAGCAAATCAAAGAAAAAAGTAGAGGGGGATTATTCATGTCAAAAATTATCATCACGGCGGCAATCAGCGGTGCGGAGGTCACGAAGGAGATGAATCCCGCCGTTCCGTATACGGTTGAAGAGTTTGTCAGAGAAGCGAAGGCGGCGGTGGACGCCGGTGCGGCGATTATCCATTTACACGCGCGCGAGGACGACGGAACACCGACACAGGATCGCGAACGTTTCAGGGTTCTGATCGATGCGATTCGTGAAGCTTGTCCGACGGTCATCATTCAACCATCGACTGGCGGAGCGACAGGGATGACGGCGGAGGAAAGACTTCAGCCGACCGAACTCAACCCGGAGATGGCGAGTCTCGACTGCGGAACGATGAATTTCGGCGGCGACGAGATCTTTGTCAACACGGAAAACATGATTATCGAATTTGCCGCTAGGATGAAAGAGCGCGGGATCAAGCCTGAGCTCGAGTGTTTTGACAAGAGCCATATCGATATGGCGATGCGTCTCGTCAGAAAAGGTCATATTGAGGGTCCACTTCACTTCAACATTGTTCTCGGCGTCAATGGCGGCGCAGCGGCGACACCGCGCGATCTGCTTTTCATGCGCCATTCGCTGCCTCCCGAGGCGACGTTTACCGTCTCGGCGGTCGGTCGTCATCAGCTGCCCTTGAACGTGATGGCGATGGTCATGGGCGGGCATCCGCGTACGGGGTTGGAAGATAATCTCCAATACAGCCGCGGAGTCAACGCGAACAACGGCGAACTTGTGGCGCGTCTGGTGCGTATCGCGCATGAACTGGGATTGGAAGTTGCGACACCGGAGGAAGCGCGTGAAATCCTCAAGATGCCTCCGCTCAAATAAGAAGCAGACGAAGGGGGAAAATATACATGGCTATGGGAAGTAAATACGGGGCACACCGCGTTCTCGAACCGAAAGGACTCCTGCCGCAGGCGGCGGACAAAATCGACAACACCATGACGATTTACGACAATGAAATTCTCGTCGACGTGTCGGCGCTCAATATTGACGCGGCAAGTTTTCGTCAATTGTGGGAGGCGGCGGATGCCGATGAAGAACGGTTAAAAGATTCAATTTTGGCGATTGTCAACGAACGCGGCAAGATGCAAAATCCGGTGACGGGTTCGGGCGGCATGCTCATGGGCTCAGTTGCCGCGATCGGCAGCGCATTGCAAGACCGCGACCTCAAGGTAGGCGACCGCATCGCGACGCTCGTGTCGCTCTCGTTGACGCCGTTGCATATTGAGGAAATTACGGCGGTATTTCCGGAGATTGAGCGCGTCGAGGTGAAGGGGCAGGCAATTTTGTTCGAGAGCGGCATTTACGCGAAGCTTCCCGCCGATATGAGCGAAAACCTTGCATTGGCGGTGCTTGATGTCGCCGGCGCCCCGGCGCAGACGGCGAGAATTGTCAGTCCTGGCGACAGCGTGCTCATTCTCGGTGCGGGCGGTAAAAGCGGTATGCTCTGCGGTTACGAGGCGATGAAACGCGTCGGTCCCTGTGGGAATGTCGTCGGGATGAGCAGAAATGATCGTCCGAAGAACACTTTGCTCAAGTACGGACTCGTGCACAAGTTCTTTGTCGCGGATGCACAGAATCCGACGGAGGTACTCGAGAAGGCGCTCGCCGCCAATGACGGCAATGAATACAACGTCGTCATCAACGTTGTCAACATCGACGGAACGGAAATGTCGTCGATTCTGCCGGCAAAAGAGGGCGGGCTCGTGTACTTCTTCAGTATGGCGACGAGCTTTACGCGTGCGGCGCTCGGCGCAGAAGGTGTGGGCAAGGATGTCACGATGATCGTCGGCAACGGCTACACGAAAAATCACGCCGAGTTTTCGTTGCAGGTGATGCGCGAAAGTGAAAGTCTGCGGCGTATTTTCGAGACGATGTACGCCTGAGGACATATTGCGAGAATTGAAGCCGACTGTTGCTTTGAAGTGGCTGGCTCAGTGAGGTGTAGGAAGGGGGAATCTGAACATGAAAGCAGAAGATAAATACATCAATAAAAACGGCGCAATGAGAAGGTCTGAAATTTTCGGAGATGTGACGGATGAGCAGTGGCATGATTGGCGTTGGCAAGTGAAACATCGCATCACGACGGTCGATGTGCTGCGAAAGCTCCTTCCCCTGACGGATGAAGAGGAGCGAGGCGTGGCGGAGGCTTTACTCCAATTTCGCATGGCGATCACGCCGTATTATCTGACATTGATCGACCCCGACGATCCTTACGATCCCGTGCGCAAGCAGGCTGTCCCGACCGTGCATGAAGTGTCAGCTTCGGAGGAGGATATGGAGGATCCGCTTCAAGAGGATGTCGATTCGCCCGTGTTCGGATTGACTCACCGCTACCCGGACCGCGTTCTTTTCCTCGTTACCGATATGTGCTCCATGTACTGCCGCCACTGCACGAGGCGCCGCCTTGCAGGACAAACGGACGGTGCGCGCACGAAAGAGGAAATAGACGCCTGCATCGATTATATTCAAAGCAAACCGCTCGTCCGCGATGTCTTGCTCTCAGGCGGTGATGCCATTCTGATGAGCGACGACCGACTCGAATACATCATCAAGAAGTTGAGGTCAATCGACCACGTCGAGATGATTCGCATCGGCACAAGAGCCCCTGTCGTGCTTCCGCAGAGAATCACACAGGGACTTTGCGACATGCTCAAAAAATACCATCCGATTTATGTCAATACGCATTTCAACCACCCGAACGAGATAACGCCGGAAAGCCGCGCGGCGTGTGAGCGGCTGAACGATGCAGGCATCCCCGTTGGCAACCAGTCCGTTTTGCTTAGAGGCGTCAACGACTGCGTCCACGTGATGCGTAAGCTCGTGAACGGTCTCGCGTGGATTCGCGTGAAACCTTATTATCTTTATCAGTGCGACCTGTCGCGCGGGATCGCCCATTTTAGGACGAGTATTTCCAAGGGAACTGAGATTATCGAAGGTCTTCGCGGTCACACGTCGGGGCTGTGCGTGCCGACATTCGTCGTCGACGCGCCTGCCGGCGGCGGCAAGATCCCTGTGATGCCCGACTACGTCATCTCCCGAGGTCCCAATCGCGTCATTCTTCGAAACTACGAGGGATTGATCTCCGCGTACACGCAACCGGCGGCGTACGAGAGCGAGTGTCATTGTCCTGTCTGCACCGGGAAGGAAAAAATTAAGATGATCGGCGTCTCGGGGCTGCTCGAAGGTCAGGAGCTCGCGATTGAACCGAAGGAGCTTCTCCGTAAAATCAAAGTTGACGAAGGCGTCAACTACATTTAACGGGTGAATCTCTTGAAGAGCGATCTGCGTCATTCACCTGAGTTTCTTGTCGACGCTCTCGGACTCGACAGCCTTCGTTCGCTTGCGATCATCGGGATGGGCAAGAATGCCGGCAAGACGACCGTCCTCAACCATCTCTTGAATGCCATTCGGCAAATGAAATCGAAGAGAGTGGTCGCAGTCACGTCGATCGGTCTCGACGGAGAAGACGAAGACATCGTTACTGGGGGCGTAAAGCCGCGTATTTATCTCACGGAGGGAGCGTTGCTCGCGACGTCGTGCGGTTCGCTTAACAAATGTGACGCTGTGATCGAGATACTCGCTCTAACGGGAATTCATACGGCGACCGGCGAAATAGCGATCGGGCGTATGCGAACGAATGGTTACGTTGAATTGGCAGGTCCTTCCATCGCTCGCGACGTGGCGACGTGTGAACGTTATTGCCGTGAAATGGAAGAAAATTGCCTTTTCATCGTCGATGGCGCTTTGTCGAGAAAATCATCTGCCGGCGGCGGGTTGACGGAGTCGGCTATTCTCGTCGCCGGGGCGGTGAATGCGCCGTCACTTGAAGCGCTCGCCGCGGAGACGGCGAAACAAGTTTTGTTTCTCACGCTGCCGTCTGTGGGAGAACAGGAAAAAGATAAATTCCGCGAATCGATGGAAGAGTACCCGACCCACCGCGCCATCTTTTTGTCGGTAGCCGATGACGAACGTCAGGCATTGAGCGCGGAGCGCGTGTCTTCGCCGTCGGAAAGAACAGCGCGATCGAGGTCGCTGCCGCTAGGTTCTGTCATCGGAGAGGGGAAGACGATTGCTCTTGAGCTCAGAAGAGACGATACGGCACTTTTGTTGAGAGGGGCAATTACCGACAATGTGTTGGAATATTTGCTGTCCGACAGCGATTTTGCCGATATGACGCTCGTCGCCGAAGACGGGACGCGATTTTTTCTCAGTGACAAGGCGTTGCGACAGCTGAGACAGCGATCGGTCGATCTTGCTGTTCTGTCGGAATTGTCACTTCCGCTCATCTGCGTTAACCCGATGCGTCGAGACGGGTCGACCGTCAAGCGTGTAGACATACTGGAGGCGATCAAATCCGTCGTGGACATCCCCGTATGCGAACTTGGTCCTGCGCTCGTTTGACGAACGCCAAAAAAGTGGAAGGTGAATCATGCTGATTATAAGCCGCCATGACGAAGAGAGATTAGGACTCCCGCAGGTGCTTGACGCCTGTCGCTGTTATTCGCCTCAAGGTCGTCGATTGAAGGCGAAGCGCACGTTCTACGCACCCTCCGATCGTGCGTCGCTCACAAAAGAATTCGATGCGATCAAATCGCTTATCGCATTTCTCAACGAACATCCGACGGACGTGCGTCGCGCCGCGGTAACGCTCGGAAGATTTCGCGATTTGCTGGGAACACTCTCTGGACTTGAAAAAAGGCGCCCGCTCGAAGTGACGGAACTTTTCGAGGTCAAGCAGGCGCTGCAGCTTTTCCGCGAATTATCGGCGATGGAGCCGTTGCTCCGTGCCGCCTCGGTCGATGTGACAGCTATGCCGGAGGCTGAAGTGTTACTCGACCCGGGCGATCGAAAGACGATAGGATTTTATCTCTATGACGAGTATTCCCCACGTCTTGCCGAGTTGCGACAACAACGCTCTTCCATCGAGCGGCAAATGGAATTGTGTGAGTCGTCTCAGCGCGAATCGTTGTTGGCGGAAAGGGCATCGCTCGTCGCGGAGGAAGAGCGTGAAGAGGCGGTTGTCCGAACTCGATTGACGGGTGCGTTAGCGATCTATCTTGAGGCGTTAAAGGAAAACTTCTCGGCTGTCGGCGTTCTCGACTTTCGTCTCGCGCGCGCAGTCCTGGCGGACCAGTGGGGTGCGGGGAAACCGTCGCTCCTTGGCGATGGCGATCATGCAACGCTCGAGAATATGAGTCATCCCGTTATAGAGGAGGATCTGCGAAAGAGGGACGCGATCTTTGTCCGACAATCTGTCTCGCTTCCGCCGGGAACGACCGTTCTGTCGGGACCGAATATGGGCGGCAAATCGGTCGCCCTGAAATCGATGACCTTGGCGCTCGTCCTTATCCAACTCGGATTTTACCCGTCCGCTACAGTGTCGGCGACACCTCTATACGACTTTATCAGCTACAGCTCGGATCATCTCGATACGACGAAGCGCGGTTTGTCCACTTTTGGCAACGAGATCGTGAGGATTCGCGATGATGCCGCACGCGCCCGAAAGGGTCGAGGACTTGTCGTGATGGACGAGCCTTGCCGCGGGACAAATCCGGAAGAGGCGACGGCTCTCGTCGGAGCGTTGGCTCGGTTTTACGGCAAACAACGGGGATCGTTTGTTATCTCGACGCATTACCGCGTTCCCGATGGCGACGGTATCGCGCACGTGAGGATTCGCGGGATTCAGTCGGAAGCGCTGGATGCCATGTCGTCGGACGGCGTTCCCGAGTCGGATCGCGATGCCATCCGAAGGATCGAGGCTTTGATGGATTATCGCATTGAGCGCGTTGAGGGGGGTGCGCCCGTTCCGACCGACGCGATTCGCATCGCGGAACTTCTCGGATTGGACGAAGATATTCTCGCCTTCATCGATGACGTGAACGGAAAAAGCGGGGCTGCAAAAGAGGAAGAGCGGACATCGCAAAAGTGATAGGGGGAATCCATGGCGGAATTGAGAATCAATTGGGATAAGGTGGCAAAAGCGCGGGAAGCTTCTTCTGCCATCGCCGACGATGTCAACGACCAACTCAGTCGGTTCACAACGGTGACGGTCGAACGATCCGTCGCGCGCCTGTTCGGGATCGACGGTGTCGACGCGTTCGACGTTCCGCTCTCCAATATCGTCGTCGACCACTTGAAAGACAAAAATGTCTTAGGCGAAGGTGTTGCCTACTGGCTCGCTCAAGGCGTTCTGTCGTCCGGTTTATCTCAGCAGGAACTCGCCGAAGGAATCGCGGCGGGTGACGTCGATCTCACACGTTTGGAACATGCCGATCCCTATGCCTGCTCGCTCTGGGCGAGAGAACAGGCGGAAAAAGCGCTCGACCGCATACGAGACAACAAGAGATTCCGCAACGAAAAGATAGAGCAATTCGGTGAGCGGCCGAGTCCGCTTCTCTACGCCATCGTGGCGACCGGCAATATATACGAGGATATCGTGCAGGCGAAGGCCGCCGCGCGCCAAGGCGCCGACGTGATCGCCGTGATCAGGACGACAGGGCAGAGTCTGCTCGACTATGTCCCCTATGGCGCGACGACGGAGGGTTTCGGCGGAACAATGGCGACGCAGGAGAACTTTCGGCTGATGCGCGCGGCGCTCGATGAAGTCGGTGACGATCTCGGTCGTTACGTGCGACTATGCAATTACTGCTCGGGGCTCTGTATGCCCGAGATCGCGGTCATGGGAGCCTTTGAGCGTCTCGATGTCATGCTGAATGACGCGCTTTACGGGATTTTGTTCCGCGACATCAACATGCAGCGCACACTCATCGATCAGAGCTTTTCGCGCATGGTGAACGGAGCCGCCGGCATCATCATCAATACGGGCGAAGACAATTATCTGACGACGGCAGACGCGTGGGAGGCGGCGCACACGGTGCTCGCTTCACAGTTTATCAATGAGCAGTTTGCGCTGCGCGCCGGAATGGCGGAAGAACAGATGGGGCTCGGGCACGCCTTTGAAATGAATCCGGAATTAGAAAACTCTTTTGTCTACGAGCTTGCACAGGCGCAAATGGCTCGCCAGATATTCCCGAAAGCGCCTCTTAAGTATATGCCGCCGACGAAATACATGACAGGCAATATTTTCAGGGGACATATTCAAGACGCGCTGTTCAACGCCGTGACGGTCCTAACGGATCAGCGCTTTCTCTTGCTGGGCATGATGACGGAAGCGATCCATACGCCGCATATGTCCGATCGCGCGTTGGCGATTGAGAATGCCCAATACATCAAGCGCGCGATGGCAGATTTCTCATCGGAAATTGAATACAAGGAAGGCGGTCTGATGGAGCGGCGCGCCGATCAAGTCTTGAGCGAGGCGCTGGAGCTTTTGGAAAACATTCGTGTCGATGGACTTTTTCATGCGATCGAAACGGGTCTGTTCGCAGGCATCAAGCGTCGCCCTACAGGCGGAAAGGGGCTCGGCGGCGTCATCGCAAAAAGCGAACGCTACGACAATCCCTTTGTCGACTTGTTTTTAGCTGAGCAAAAAGGGGAGCAAAAGTAATATGAAACAGCGAATACCGGAACACGAGGGGGAAGACGCGATGTCGACTCAACACCGAGTGAAACCTTACGGCGACACGATGAATGACGGTCGCGTTCAGGTGAGTTTCACGTTGCCCGTGCCCGACGGCGATCGCGCCGTCGAAGCCGCAAGAGAAATCATGCTCTCCATGGGGTTGACGGACCCGGTGATCGCGTGGCACGAGGCGCTCGACGAGGGATTCACGTTTTTTGTCGCCTACGGATCGCATGAAAAGGGAATCGATTATTCAAAGATAAAGGTCCAAACGGTCGATGTTCATGTCATGAGCATGGAGGAGACGGATGCCATGATACGCGAGCGTTTCGGTCGTAAAATCAAAGTGATCGGAGCGAGTACCGGAACCGATGCGCATACGGTCGGAATCGACGCCATTATGAATATGAAGGGTTACGCCGGTCACTTCGGATTGGAGCGTTATGACATGGTCGAAACGCTCAATCTCGGAAGTCAAGTACCGAACGAAGAGTTCATTCGCGAAGCGATCGCGTTCGACGCCGACGTCATGCTCGTCTCGCAGACGGTGACGCAAAAGGACGTTCACATCCAAAATGTGACGGAGCTTGTCGAGTTGTTGGAAGCTGAATCGGTGCGGGAGCGCTTTCTGCTTATTCTCGGCGGTCCGCGCGTGACACACGAGTTGGCGAAGGAACTCGGCTGCGACGCGGGATTCGGTCCCGGCAAATATGCGGATGACGTCGCCAGTTATTTCGTGACGGAACTTGACAAGAGACGACAGGCGGAGGAAAACCTTTCGCTTACGTGACCGGGTCGGAACGGTACGAGTAAAGAGATAGAATTCACCCGGTCGGGTAAAGCACTTTGTTTCCGCGCAAGGTGTACACAAATGAGAAGGAGTGGAAAGAGTGAGGGAAATCTTGTGGCGACCGAGCGAGGCTCGCATCAATGCGTCGGAAATGAAGTCTTTTATGAAGCAGTTAGAAGAGCGTCGAGGCTTGACTTTTTCCGGCTATCGCGAACTGCATCAATGGAGCATCGACAACCCGGAATTGTTCTGGGATGAACTGTGGTTTTTCTTCGACATTATTACATCGCGCCATTACGACGCGGTCGTCGACGACTTGTCGAAGTTCCCGGGGGCGGAGTGGTTTCCAGGCGCAAAACTGAACTATGCGGAGAATATGCTCCGCGATAGACGAAGTGATAAGATCGCCATCATTTTCAGAGGCGAGAACCACACGCGCCGCACACTCACCTGGCGCGAACTTCGTGACGAGATTGAGCGTCTCGCCACTTCTATGCGGGCGGAAGGAATTGAACCCGGTGATACCGTCGCCGCGTATATGCCCAATATGCCGGAGACCATTATCGCGATGCTGGCAGCTTCCGCCGTCGGAGCCGTCTGGTGTTCTTGCGCCACGGATATCGGACCGACGGCGGCGATCGACCGACTCGGACAAATCGAGCCGAAGCTCCTTTTCACTGTGGACGGTTATACGTACAAAGGTCGTCCTTTCGACGTGACGGAACGCGCCGCTGAAGTGGCTGCCGGTATCCCCAGCGTGGAGCGTGTTATTTTCGCACATTATGCCGGCGACCGCGACCAAGTTCGAGCGGTACCGAACGGCGTCGGTTGGGATGAATACCTTGCCGCCGCGCCGGAATCGTTTGCGTATGAACAACTGCCCGCCTCGCACCCGCTCGTCGTGATGTTCTCTTCGGGGACGACGGGAAAACCGAAATGCATGGTGCAATCTCAAGCGGGTCTTCTCATTAATCAACTCAAGGAAATCTCGCTGCATCACGATGTGACGGAAAAAGACCGCATGCTCTACATCACGACGTGCTCGTGGATGATGTGGAACTGGATGCTCGCCGCGCTCGGGACGGGGTGTTCACTCGTCCTGTTCGACGGCAACCCCTCTTACCCCGACACGTCGGCGATTTGGAAAATTCTCGAAGAGGAGCAGGTGACGCTCTTCGGGCTTTCGGCAAGTTACATCCATGCCCTCATGGCGGAAGGGTTCGTGCCGAAAGACCATGCCGATCTCTCGCACCTCCGCAACATCTCGCAGACTGGTTCCGCGCTTTCCGCCGCCGGCTTCAAGTATGTCTACGATTCGATCAAGAGCGATCTGCATTTCTGCTCGATTGCGGGCGGCACCGACATCAACGGGTGTTTTTGTCTCGGCAATCCGTTGGAACCTGTCTACAGCAATGAGTTGCAGTGTATTGGACTCGGTGAACCGGTCAAAGCATTCAACGACAAGGGTGAGACCGTATTCGACGAGCAGGGCGAGCTCGTCTGTACGTTCCCGATCCCGTCCATGCCGATCTATTTCTGGGACGACGCTGACGGACAGAAATATCACGACGCATATTTTGATGTGTTTCCCGGCGCATGGCGTCACGGCGATTACATTGAAATACACTCCGATACGGGTGGCGTGACCTTTTACGGTCGATCCGATTCCATCCTGAAACCGTCTGGCGTGCGTATCGGCACATCGGAAATCTACGCGCAAGTTCAAAAAGTCGACGAGGTACAGGATTCGCTGGCTGTCGGGCAACAATATGAAGACGACGAGCGCGTCATCTTGTTCGTACAGATGAAAGAGGGGGAAGTCTTGACGGCTGACGTCGCCAAACGGATTCGCGCGGAGCTTCGCAGGAACGCCTCGCCTCGCCACGTCCCGAAGCTTATTATGGAGACAAATGACATTCCAAAGACGTTGAACGGTAAAATAGTAGAAAGCGCCGTGACGAATATTTTGCATCGGCGCAAAGTGACGAACCGCGATGCGCTTCAGAATCCGGAGATTCTGGATTTCTTCGAATCGCTTTTGCCGCTTTTGGAGGCGCCCGAAGCGGAGACGATGGCATCCGAACTCGTGTTCTAGTAGTTTGCCCGAACCGTGACCCTGTGCCATAGCGGGTAGAGGGCATCCGGGAGAAGAAGCTGCTGTCGCACAAAGGCAGACTCATGATAGATAATAGGCGTGTTCGACATATTTTTTGACCGAAATAGAAAGGGATAGAAAATGAAAGTGTTTTTGGCAGGTTGCGGCACGATGGGAGCAGGGATCGCGCAGACGTTTGCGGTCAGCGGTCACGAAGTCGTCATGTTCGACCGGACGATGGAGTTCGTCGATCGCGGGTATGCGATGATCGAAAAACAACTGAGAAGACAGGAAGAGAGAGGGCGAATGACGGCGGAAGAAGTCAACGCGGCACTCTCGCGCCTCTCGCGCTCTGTCGATTTGAACGACGCATCCGACGCGTCGCTCGTTCTGGAGGCGATTTTTGAGGATATGAGCGCCAAACGCGAACTTTTCGAAGCGCTCGATGCCATTTGCGCTCCCGATTGCCTGTTCGGCAGCAACACCTCTTCGCTCTCCATTACGGAGATGGCGAGCGGTCTTCAACACGAGGAGCAGTTTCTAGGTATTCATTTCTTTAATCCTGCGCCCGTGATGAAACTCGTCGAGATTATTCGCGGAGATGCCACGAGCGAGGAGACGATGGGAGTCGCGCTTGACCTTGTGCGTTCGATCGGCAAAGAACCTGTCATCTGCCGCGAGAGTCCGGGATTTATCGTCAACCGCATCCTGATTCCGATGATCAACGAGGCGGTCGAGCTGTTGGATCGCGGCGTCGCAAGTCGCGAGGACATCGACCAGGCGATGAAACTGGGAGCGAACCATCCGATGGGACCGCTCGAGCTCGCTGACTTCGTCGGTATCGACATCGTGTTGGCAATTATGGAAGTCCTGTACAGCGAGACGGGTGACCCGAAATACAGACCGAGTCTTATGTTGAAACGTCTTGTGCGCGCCGGCAAGCTCGGCAGAAAATCGGGTGAAGGATTTTATCAATACAAGAAATAAAAGAATGGACGATTAACGATGAAAGAAGTTGTGATTGCAAGTGCCTGCCGTACGGCAGTCGGTAAATTTGGAGGAACGCTCGCGTCGGTGCCCGTTGTAAAGCTCGGAGAGGTTGTGATGCGTGAAGCGTTGACACGCGCGGGAATCGGCGGCGATTTAGTCGATGAAGTTCTGATGGGCTGTGTGCTTGCTGCCGGTCAAGGACAGAACGTCGCGCGTCAATCCGCCATGGCAGCCGGACTGCCTCCGAGCGTTCCCGCGACGACGATCAACAATGTCTGCGGCTCGGGATTGAAAGCTGTCAATCTTGCCGTGTCGCTGATCCGCAGCGGTGAAGTCGATGTCGTCATCGCCGGCGGCATGGAGAATATGTCGGCAGCGCCGTTTCTGCTCGACAAGGCGCGATACGGTTACAGAATGGGGAACGGCACGCTCGAAGACAGCATGGTCAAGGACGGTCTTTGGGATATTTTCGGCGATTATCATATGGGGGTCACGGCGGAGAACGTGGCGGAGAAGTATGGGATTTCCCGCGAAGACCAAGATGCGTTCGCCTTGTCAAGTCAGTTAAAGGTGAAGGATGCGATCGAGAGCGGTCGCTTTAAGGACGAAATTGTCGCCGTACACATCACAGAAAGGCGTCGCGAGTATGATTTCGATGTGGACGAGCATCCTCGTCCCGATTCGACCATCGAAGGGTTTCAAAAACTGCGCCCTGCTTTCAAAAAGGACGGAACGGTCACTGCAGGCAACGCGTCGGGCATCAACGACGGCGCGGCGGCGTTTGTCATCATGAGCCGCGACAAGGCAGATGAGCTCGGCATTGAGCCGATCGCTACCATTCGAGCGGGCGTGTCGGTAGGGCTCGACCCCGCCTATATGGGAATGGGACCGTACTATGCGACGAAAGCGATACTGGAGCGCACGGGGTTGACACTCGATGAGATCGATCTGTTTGAATTCAACGAGGCGTTTGCCTCTCAGGTCGTCGCCGTCGTACGCGAACTCGGTGTCGATCAGGATAAAGTCAACGTCAACGGCGGCGCCATCGCCATCGGACACCCGATCGGCGCCTCCGGAGCCCGCATTCTCGTCACGTTGTTGTACGAGATGCAAAGGCGCAATGCTAAACGCGGACTCGCGTCGCTTTGCATCGGTGGCGGTCAGGGCATCGCAACGATTGTTGAGCGTGCATAATTCATTAAGGGCAATATATATTGCTATACCTAGATCACTTTGAAAGATCACGGTGTAAGTCGCGGATAAGTTGTTTCCGCGATGTCGACCGGCTATGTGCAGGAGAGAAACATGACATTGGTAAAAGTTGAAAAGAAAGAAACCGTCGCGCTTCTCACGATAAACAGACCAGAGGGGCTGAACGCGCTAAACACGGCAGTCCTTAAGGAATTGTCGGATGCGCTCGATACGCTTGCGGAAGACAGCGATTTAAGGGTCCTTGTGGTCACGGGAGCCGGCGATCGCGCTTTCGTCGCCGGTGCGGATATCGGCGAGATGGCGAAGTTGACGCGGGAGGAAGCGGCGTCTTTCGCACGCGTGGGACACGATACGATGGAAAAACTCTCATCATTCCCAGTGCCGACAATCGCCGCCGTGAACGGTTTCGCCCTTGGCGGCGGTTTTGAACTGGCTCTCGCTTGTGACCTGATCATCGCCTCCGCGAAGGCGCGATTCGCTTTCCCGGAGACGGGTCTCGGCATCACTCCCGGCTTTGGCGGAACACAGCGCATCGCGCGCCTCGCCGGACCGATGGTCGCTTGCGATTTGATTTTCACCGGCAGACGCCTCAACGCCGAGCAAGCGTTGGCGCTCGGAATTGTCGCCGAGATCACGGATGTCGAGACGCTTCTCGATCGTGCGATGGAGATTGCAAACACCATCGCCGACAAAGCGCCAGTCGCCATACGGAATGCGAAACGTGCTATCTACGAGGGACTCGGCGGTACACTTTCTGACGGGCTTACGCTTGAGACTAAGTATTTCAGTCAGTGTTTTGATACCGAAGATCAGAAGAACGCGATGCACGCTTTTGTCAATAAAGAGAAAGCGCCGCCTTTTGAAGGTCGATAACGCGGCGCCATGGCGCAGGTCTATGCGTGTTTTCGTGCAATTACTTACTGCGCGATGAAGTGAAGTCATATATAATAAAAGTGTTCTAAAGCAACTGAGGCAACCTGATCAATTTCTTTTTTGAAAGCAACAGGGTCAGGTGTCTTTTTGGCTGTAAAAACTAGATTGATGTTCGGATCCTCTTTTGTGTCCGCCGTTTTTATGCTTTGTCTGTCGAGGAGTGAACTGATGAAAAAACTGAATGCAAAACGCCTGAAACGCCATATGCTTAAAACTTCCGAATTCTGGCAGCTTGATGAGAAATTCCTTGTTATTTCTCCGGATAAAAAGCTACGCACTCTCACAGGCATGGAATCGTTGCCCGAGAGCGAAACGGGCTATCTCGGATATGCCTTTTTGGATGATACGATGCGCGTCGCTTTTCTCGGCGTCTGTGATGAAGAGAACGGCTCGTACAAGTTTTTTGATGGTGATCAAGTGCTTGTCGCTCAGGCTTGGATGTTGCCGACAATGTTGGTGCGCATTGTTAAACCGTCTGAAGAATTGGAAAAACATCCTTTCGTTCAAGGCGTTCTCAGGTTTCATGAGTCTGACGCTCTCCGACGCAGTACTCTCGCACTTCGCCAAATCGACCATCTTCGCGATCCCCTTCGTCCCGCAATCCTGAAAGCGGCATGGATCAAAAACGAAAAGAAGTTGGAGGCAACATTTAACGAAAGTGTCGAGCAATATCTGGAGGTTCTCGCCGCCGCTTATGAACAGGCGGAAATAGAAGGTATCAGGGCGAAAGATGTCGAGGTCGAAGGCGAGCCCGGACCGCTTCCCGTCGATGCCATGGAGGTTGAATTTGTTCGTATCACCGATCTGGTGCCGGCAAACAACGGGACGTGGCGCGCCGTATTGCTTGACAGTATTCCCGGGACAAGAAAAAAGAAGAAAGGTGACGATGTCGCCATTTCGTTGGTGACGACGACTGTTGAGGACGAGAACAGAAGCTACAGTATGCTATTCATCGAGATTGATGCTCCCGTTGAGGACACAAAAATCAACGTCGCTTCGTTCAAGCCTTCCCGCTTGCCTTGGCGTATCGCCTATACGCTGGCTTGTCCCCACTGTGACTTTAAGGATACGTACTATCTCGGTCGAAGCGGCGAAGATCGCTTGATGTTCAAAGAGATTGTGGAAGAGATTCGTTGCGGCAAAGTTGATCCGTTGATCGCGATCGATCTAGTGCAACGCGATGACTGCGAGATCGATTTTTCGCGCGAGCTATACCGTTGTCGCTCCTGCGGAACGCTCGACGTGAAGAGACGCGTGCGCCTTATCACTGAAGATCACACGCTTTCAGCCATGTATTATTGTCTCGAATGTGGGGAACGGATGTCACACGTCAAGCGCGGACATATCGCCTCGCTCGACTGTCCTCAATGCCATGGACAACTGAATCCCGTGGAAGAGGCGCTCTGGGACGGTGTCAATCCGAACTAACTGATTGCATGAAATTGTCGAACGCAACAGATACGGCGATTGAATACAAAGAAACAGGTTCATCCATTTTCATTTTAAGCGCCGACCGGCGTGAAAAATTAATCAATTTGGCTTCTGATCTTATTCGCTTGCCGAGCGAAAATCCGCCCGGTCGCGAAGCACTTGTCGAGCAGTATTTGATTCAATATTGCGAGAAGAGTAATCTTCTTGTCGAACGCATTCCTGTTACATCAAACCGCGCGAATTTAATCGTTACTTTACCGGGCGCAAAAGAAGATGATCCACTTGCTTTCACCGGTCATATGGACGTCGTCCCCGTGTCGCGTGACGAGCGGCTTCGCTGGGAGACAGATCCATATGATCCTGTTGTTCGGGATGATCGGTTGATCGGACGTGGATCCGCCGATATGAAAGGCGGGCTCGCGTGTGTTCTCTTCGCGATGAGCGAGTATGCCCGCGCCTCGATTCTTCCGAGTCGTACTGTACATCTGCTCGTGACATGTGATGAGGAAGACGCCATGAGCGGATCGCGCGCACTTCTCGAACATCCGCTTATGAGCAAATTGTCCGATCTCGTTGTCTGTGAGCCAACGGGAATGACGCTCTGCCGATCCTCACGCGGTCGGACATTCGGCGAGCTCGTTATACGAGGCAAAACGGCACACGGTTCCCGTCCCGGCGTCGGCGTCAACACGATCGACATTGCCGCCGATATCATCAGCTCTCTTCGGACGCTGAATGCCGATGTGACGCCCCCTACGTCATTCTGGCAGCCCCTCTCGATTCATGCGTGCGTTGAACCGGACATCATCCCCGATGTTTGCCGTCTACGCCTAGATTGCCGTGTCATGCCGACGAGTTCTTGCGACTATGAGATTGCGCGTCTGAAACATATGCTCGATGCGGTTGAGAGGGCTCATCACGTAAAGACTGAGTTCTCGGTCGAAGACAAAAGAGAACCTTGGACGACGGCTTCAAACCATCGTCTCGTGTTGAGGATTCACTCTTTGGGTGATTTTGAAGAAACGACGTTTTCCGGAAGCACCGATGCCAACGTATTGCTTGAAGCGGGGTTGACGCCGGTGATCATCGGTCCCGGAGATCTCTCCGATGTTCATCACGAGAACGAGAGCGTCTCGCTGAAGGATCTTGAAAGGGCGTTCTCTCTGTACAAAGCACTGATGCAATGATCTTTTTTCACTCCGGAAAAATGGCGACCTTCAGGTTGAGCGATACTTGATTGTTGCACCGCTTAATGAAATTGGGAATGACACCGGTCGAATTCGTGACGAAGACGCTACGAGAATTCATTGAGGTCGAACAGCTCGATCTTCTGCAAAGGGTAGAATAAAAAGGTATGATGAGATAGTAGTGAAGCTGCCTTCTCTAATTATTGAAGCAGAGCGATTTTTTGAGGTGGGATTGGATGAACCAGGAATATTATCTTCGACAGTTGGAAGAAGAGCTCGTTGTAGCACTTGGTTGCACGGAGCCGGTATCCGTCGCGTTTGCTGCAGCGTTGGCGCGAAAAGAAGCGGGATGCGACGAGCCGATTGAATCGATTGAGTTACAGGCAAGTGTCAACATCTATAAAAATGCGATGAGCGTTTTCATTCCGGGGACAAACGACATGGGCGCGGCGATGGCTGCCGCTCTTGGCGCCGTTGGAGGCGACCCTTCTCTCGATCTGCAAGTTCTCCAAAATATCTGTGAAGAGGATATCATCACGGCTCGCAAGCTTTGTGCCGAGGGCAAGGTTTCGCTTGATCTCGCCCCAAGGGGCGCGCCTTCTTTGTACATCGATGTCACGGTCCATACGAAGAATCATCGTGGACGGGCGGTCGTGGCATGGAAGCACGATCTTATTATGGAACTGGAACGCGACGGCGTTCCCACTTTTTTGAATGACACAAGTCAAGTCCAAGAATTGACCGACTCGATTACCGTCGATGATTTGCGCGATATTTGGAGTTTCGCGACGAAGGTGGATGTCGATAAGTTAGACCTTATCCGACAGACGATCGATCTGAATGACAAGATTGCTGTTGAAGGGATGTCGGGTTCATATGGACTTGAAGTCGGGCGCTCTATTGCGAAATCGTGCCGCGGAGGAAAGGATGTTCCCGACGTAGAGTGTTGTTCTTTGTCCGATTATTGCGCCGCATGGACAGCCGCAGCGACCGATGCGAGGATGGTCGGCGTGTCGCTTCCCGTCATGAGCAATTCCGGGAGCGGAAATCAGGGACTCACGGCGACGATACCTGTCTTAAGTGCGGCGCGTTATCTCGGCAGCGCCGAAGAAGAGCTTCTCCGGGCGCAGACTTTGAGCCATCTCATTGCCGTTCACGTAAAAAAGAGTTTCGGTCGTCTCTCACCGCTCTGCGGCGCGACGGCTGCGGCAGTTGGTGCAAGCGCAGGTATCGTGATGCTGCAGGGCGGAGATATTGAACACGTGATCGCTGCCGTGCAAAATATGTTCGGTACGGTGACCGGCATGATTTGCGACGGAGCGAAACCGGGTTGTTCCTTGAAAGTATCCGCTTGCATTTATGCGGCTGTCCAAGCGGCAGTCGTCGCCATGCAGGGCAAGCAGATTGCTCCGACAGATGGCGTGATCGAGTGTGATGTTGAAGAGACAATTAAAAATATGGAACGTATCTCGAAAGAGGGCATGGACAACATGGACGAACTGCTGTTCAACATCATGATGAACAAAAAGAATGAAAACGCATAACGACCAACCGTTTCGCTGTCAATAGATTTTGTCCGTTGTCGAAATCATTTTGCGGAACATGAAAGAGAATGCAAAACGTAAGGAAGTACCCATGATTATTGATGAACTGATGAAATATGCTGCGCCTGAAGCCGGAACTCAGGTCATAAAGGACATTCGTATCGGTCTAGGTTATACGTGTGTAGAACTAAGCGGTGGCGGTTGTGGTTTAGCTTATACCTTTCGCCGTGATGCAGGTCATACTTGTTCTGTCTTAGGAACCGCCGGCACTTTGCTCGGTCTTCCGGCGTCGGACATGCTCACTTGGACCAAATCTGACAATCGGATCAAGGCTGCTCTCGGTCTCGCCACCATCAACGCCTTGATTAACCGCGAGCGTCCTAGTATGACCCGCGCTAATGTCGCGGACGCTCTCGACTTGCGAAAGCAGGATACCTTCGGCATGGTGGGGGCTTTTCGTCCTATCCTCAAAGAGATAAGATCGCAAGTCGGTAACATATACGTCTTTGAAAATGATATCGAAGACGATAGCGGCTATTATTCATCCGACGATATTCCCCGTTATTTGCCAAGTTGCGATGTCATCGTTCTCACCGCGACGAGTCTTATCAACCATACGATCGATTCAATTCTCGATCACTGTCAAGGTGCCAGAGAAGTCTGTCTTGTCGGACCTTCGACGCCCATGTGTCCCGCCGTTTTTTCCCGACACGGTATCAGTCTGCTGGCGGGCAGTGTGGTTACAAGACCCGACCTAGCCCTGGAAATTGTCAGCCAGGGCGGCGGTACGAGAAATCTTCGACCTGCCATCGAACACGTCCTGGAGAGGATTTAGGGAGTCGTGTTAAGCACCTTTCACCATCGATAAGCGAAAGAAGAGATTTTTTATGAGCGGATGCGTCATGGTTTGGCAGGTCGTGCTATAATGCACCGTACGGATACATGTCGTGCCGATAGTTAAAGCGTGACAGCATCGACAAGTCCATCGCGCGGGTGTAGTTCAATGGCAGAACATTAGCTTCCCAAGCTAAATACGGGGGTTCGATTCCCCTCACCCGCTCCAAGCAAAGGCGCAACTCCTGAAAAGGGAAGGGCGCTTTTTTCGATATGATCGATATGACGAATAATAGGAGGCGCCTATTAAACAGACATCACGTTGGATAGTTTTGTTACTATTCTTTTTGGTCACTGTCGCTCTTGGGTTTGTATACCAAGGCTTCCCGCCCATTTTGACATTCGCGATTTCTTCGCTCGGTTTGAGCCATGCACAAGCCGGTGCGTTGATGGGCATCTTTTCGCTTCCGGGTATCATTGTCGCTCTCCCGGGGGGCATCCTTGCGACGGCATACGGAGCGAAACGAGTTATTCTTGGAGCGTTGTTCTTTATGACAGGGGGAGTGTTTCTCGTTGCATTGGCTTCCTCCTTTCCTCTGCTCATTGTCGGTCGACTCATTGCGGGTATCGGCGGGATGACGATTTTTGTTGTGGTTCCTCAGACGCTTTCCGTTTGGTTTTCAGATAAACGGCTCAGCATCGCGATCAGCGTGTATAACAGTGCCATCCCTGTCGCCTTTATTACCGCTTTTAATACGTTCGGAACATTGGCGAAGGTAACGCACTGGCAAGTTCCTATCCGTTTGACATTCATTTACTGTGCTGTCGTGTGTCTATTATTTGCCTGGAAATATCCCGCCAAACCGTCAGTCGAGCCGGAGCGACATAAACCAAATATTCGCGAAAATCTCATGGTTCTGAGAAAGGCAGGGAGTCCCGTATGGCTTTTGTCTTTCGTGTGGATGATGTACCATATAGCGTCTGTATCCTTCATGACGTTTGCCGGCGATCATTACATCGCGCAAGGTTTTAGTGTCGAGCTGGCGGGGTTCTTAACAAGCCTTTTCATGATGTCCTCGATTTTTCTCGGTCCTGTGCTTGGCGCCGTCATCAGTCGGATCGGCAAGGAAATATATTTTGCCGCGTTCGGTTATACCATGCTGGCGTTTTTTATCTTTCTTGTTCCGAGAAGCGGCATGAACCCGCTCATATTGGTCGCACTGATCGGACTGTCCTCCGTGTTCATTCCCACGCCTGTACTTACTTTGGTACCACGTTATTTGCCGAGCCGTTACTCAGGACTCGGATATGGTCTGTCATCGACGTTGGCGAACGTGGGCGCTTTAATCGGACCCTATTTCGTCGGGCTCATTTATGATCATTTCCGTGATCATGCTAGGGGATTTGACTTGATGGCTTTTTTTGCCATGCTCGGTGCGTTTATCGCACTGCTTGTACCGATTGCCGTTAAAAAGAGCGAGTCACGGAAATCGCATCAGTCTTAGTGATTCGTAAAAACTGTGATGCAAGGAGATGAACCATGACAAAAAAACGAAATGAAGCCCCCTTAATGACTGCAAAAGAGTTCATTGAAAAAGTGCAATCGCTTTTGTCAGACGATGGCGATTCTCAAGGCGTTTCCTTAAAGGAAAGCGTCGAGTTAGCTTTGAAGAACCCACTGCCAAACTTCTGGAATATTATTGAATACGGTGAGGGGAATCCCGGTAAATATGGTAGAAGTGCCCATGAAACGAGATATTCGCGTATGTTGCGATGGCTCCTCGATCCGAAGGAAAACCATAATTGCGGGAACTATCTCGCGCGAAAATTGTTTGAGATAAAAAACGAACGTTTACCGGAGGAAGAGAAAATACTTGCCCGCGACTTAGACAGATTCTTCCCCGAAGGAGAAAAAGGTTGGATACCTGTCGCTGTCGAACCTGAGTGGGAAAGGTTTGATGTGTCGTACAAAGATTCGGATCACAAGCTTTTTATCGGAATTGAGGTCAAACAATATGCATCCGAACAACTCACAGGGGATGGTGACGCTAAAAAATCACAGCTCACGAGGTATAATGACTCCTTCGAGAAATGGAAAAAAGATCATTGTGGCGGGGAAGATCCGCAAAAGGTTCTTATCTTCCTTACTCCGTTGAAAGTAGAGCCAACTGACAGGGAATGGATTCCCATGTCGTACGAAGAACTCATCGAGATTCTGCGCCCCATGGTTTCCATGAATCCGGAGCTTAATTTCGTCAAGGTTTTACTGGATTTTATCCACGATCTTGAGCGTGTCATCGTGCAAAAACGTTACGATGAGAACAAAGATGCGCTTCGTGCAATAGTTAATGACGAGCATTTTCTCAATGCGCTTATTTTTTATTCCTCTGCTATAGAACCTGAAGAAGCAAAAGAGAATGGCGCACGCAAAAAGCATAAAGAGCAAGACAAAAACGAACTGACAGAAGAGCAGGACAAAAAAGAACTGGCACGGGAAGAGTTCTATAAAGAGATCCGCGCAGGCAATTATGATGAACAGAGGATCATGACGGCGATGGAGATCATGTTCAATTCACGCACCATTCAGGATCATACTCCTTCGGATGCTGTGCAGCGAGTCATACGTCGCCTTTTTCAAGTGCTAACGGACAGTGAAACGCCTCCAACGATCAGGGAATCAAATCTCACAAAAGAACTTTCCCAGAATCTTCGAGACAGTACAATTTTTAGGCGTGTTAAATTAACGCGGGGGAAGGGGCAAGGTATCCATTTCTATACAGACTACAAGGACTATAACGCCTATATATCAGGCGGGAACAAGAAGGGCGAGGCGCGAATTCCAATTCCTAATGATCAATTCATTATGCGTATTCCTAAGGATGCTCCAAAAGGTACTCCACTGAAACGATTTGAGTCGGGAATTCGTAACGGAAAGTATGATGCCAAGGAACTTAATAAAAACGAGGAGTCGCTGAATCAGTTTATTAAGGAGGTCATCCAAGGACTTAAGAAAATCTCAGATGATTTCCAGCGAGAAGTTGCTGACGAGAACAATGAGGAATTCAGGAAAGCCCTCGCAGAAATTAAGATTGACCAGAAGTAGTTTACTTGTAATGCAAAATCCGAACTCTCTACCCGTTCGAAGTAAAGCAGTTCGGATTATGTGTGGAGCCTTTTGCCGGAATCGAACCGGCGACCTCATCCTTACCATGGATGCGCTCTGCCTACTGAGCTAAAAAGGCATGTTACGATTGCTTGTCAATCATACAGAGTAATCATCCATTTGTCAAAACGTCAAAAACCTGTTATCAACGACCCACTGATTCACTTGAGCGATCACATCCGCGGGAAAGCGTTTCCTGAAATGAGTCAATAGCGAAGGGTCAAGAGATATGTCGTACCGGTAGTCGGCATATCTCATGAAAAATTGGATGTACGGATGCTCGCGGATCATCTGTACCGTCTCGCAGTCAGATAATTTCAACTGCTCCTTGACAATGAGACAACCGAGTGCCAGACGCACAGACTTAGCTCGCGCTCCTCGATTACCTCGAAAATTCTTCCGGTATGCTTTTTCGACTCGGGACCAAGGAATGAGACCTGCCAGCTTGACCCAGCGATTATCCGAGTTCAGTGGAAGACCTCCAAACAGAAAAGGTTCATCGTGAAAGACGATTTGACGACTATCGTGCTCGTACATGACTAGACTCCAGCTTCAAAGTGCAAGAGTGTCAGCGCTTTTACGCCTTTTTCCTTGCACTTATTGTGCCGAATATGACCCTGTAATGTGCTGATTTCAGACCTTTGAAAATCGTTCAGTAGACCCTAAATATATATGTGTTATAAAGTAGGCTTCGACAGCTATTCATTACTTTCATAGAAGGAGGCATAGATGCAAACAGAAAAGATATTAATCAGGAATTTTTGTTAGGTCACGTAGACTGATGTTCGCAACTTGAAAATGGAATAAGGCAAGCCATTGGGGCTCCTATAGAATGTTAATAACGAAAAGACATTAAGGAGGCACAACCAATGGCTCAAAGAAAAGATAGCACG
>Ga0255347_1000201_pt1 | contig 115401 bp, 107 predicted proteins | sample wastewater_treat_2_FD_192479 | JGI IMG/M metagenome (GOLD analysis project Ga0255347, IMG submission 192479) | Wastewater microbial communities from Lulu Island WWTP, Vancouver, Canada - plant24 | ecosystem: Engineered > WWTP > Wastewater > Unclassified | place: Canada: Vancouver, British... | reverse complement strand
GCTTGCTAAGCGCGGTGACTTGGCTTCCCGCCGTCTCGTTATTGCCCGCCTCGACGATCAGGAAATTGGTAATTACCTCGTAGATGTTATCGCACCACAAATCAAGCGCGACAGCGGTTATCTCCGCATCGAGCGCAACGGTTTCCGTGTTGGCGACAACACTGAGATGGCAACCATTTCTTTCGTTGACGATATCAAAGATATGCCAAAGCCAGCCAAGAAAGCTGAAAAAGCTCCAAAGGCAGACAAGAAGGCTAAGGAGGATAAATAATCATGAAGACTTACAGTCAGAAGACCTCCGAAATCGCGCGTGAATGGTGGATTATCGACGCTTCTACTTTGCCACTAGGCAAGTTGGCTGTCGTAATCGCAGACAAGCTCATGGGCAAGTCCAAGGTTACCTACACGCCTCACACCGATAACGGTGACTATGTCGTCGTCGTAAACGCTAAGAACCTCAAGGTTACTGGCGACAAGATGACCGACAAGCATTACTACCGCCACTCCGGCTTCCCAGGCGGCCTTACCGATCTTACCCTCGCTGAAATCATCGAGAAGGATCCACGTATCGCAGTCAAGAAGGCAGCCGCCGGTATGCTCCCAAAGAACAAACTACAAGCTGGCCGTTTGGCTCGCCTCCGCGTCTTCGAAGGCGCAGAGCATGACCACACTGCTCAGACCCCAAAGGAGATTAAGTAATGCCAGCAACTAAGAATGCTAAGTACACCTACGGCAACGGTAGCCGCAAGGCTGCAACTGCCACTGCTCGTCTTTACAAGGGCAAGGGTGAATTGACTATCAACGGCAAGCCAGCTGCAGAATATTTCTGCAACAACAAGGGCCTAGTCGCTGAGGTTACCGATCCACTAGCACTCGTTCAGAAGCAGAAAGAATACGACGTAACCGTACTCGTTAAGGGTGGCGGTCTCGCCGGTCAGGTCGACGCAATCAAGCTAGCAATCTCTCGCGCATTGGTTCTCGAATTCCCAGAATTCCGCCCAGTGCTCAAGAAGGCTGGTCTCATGAAGCGCGATCCACGCGAAAAGGAACGCAAGCACTACGGTCTCCGCGGTGCCCGCAAACGCGAACAGTTCAGCAAGCGCTAAAGCGCCAAAGAACACAGAATACCACTCGCAAGGGTGGTATTTTTTGTTGCCTAAGCAATACTGACAAAAGTGAGAAAATATGATATAATATATACGAACACCTCCGAAAAGGGGTGTAGTTTATTTTCATATCTATCCACAAGTCCAACTGTTCCTAAAGGAGGGATGTTAATGAGTTGGAAGTTAATACGCAAAGGCAAAGTGCGTGACATTTACGTCAACGACGATCTGGGGCTTATTGCGCTCGTAGCGACCGACAGGGTCAGTGCTTTTGATAGCGTTCTGCCCGTTCTGATTGAAGGAAAAGGCGAGGTGCTTACAAGTATCAGCAATCACTATGCAATCATGACATCTGATATTCCCAATGCATATATTTGGGATCTTGATATCATCGAGGCATTTTGCAGAGAAACCGGCATTGAGCAGTCAAGAGTAACACTTCAAAGAAAAACTATTCCGCTTCCTTCCGAGAATATCGTCAGAGGTTTCATGACTGGAAGCGTCTGGAGAGATTACTCCGAAAAAGCCAAAAGAGAAAAATGCGGTGTTCTGCTCCCTGAAGGACTCGTTGAAGGCCAACAATTCAGCGAGCCGATGTTTGGCCCATCCACAAAGTCAACCATCAAAGACGAAGATATTACCTTTGAACAGATGGTTAAGATCTACAAGGATGCAGGCTATGACGAAAGAATCGCAAGCTATGTTCGTGAAAAGAGTCTCTCAATCTACAATCGCATTAGCGAATTCGCAAGTTCAAGAGGACTCATCTTCGTTGATAGTAAGTTTGAATTCGGGTACGAGCCGAAAACAGGCCAGATTCTTGTCATTGACGAAATCGGTACGCCTGATAGCTCAAGATATTGGATGAAGGGGCTCTATGTACCTGGAAAGAAACAGGAAGGCTACGACAAAGAGCTCATCCGCCAGGATATTATGTCGAAGAGGAAGCTTGGAATTCCGGATGACCAAATTACGGTCGACGAACAGATCGTTGCCATTACGATCGAAAGATATCGACAAGTCGAGAGGATTATTGTGGGTTAAAGTTGAAGCCAGCCCTGAAAAGGACTGGCTTTTTACTGCTATAAAGCTTCCACGGAGAATTTTTGATGCTTTACTCGTAATAAATGATCTTGTAGGTAACGCCGTCTACGACCTCAGTCGCAGTAGGATTAATGCCTACCGCCGTTGCGCCTGCTTCAGTAGTAGTAATTCTAGCAGTATTATTAATCGCATTGTTCTTACCCCGCAAAACGCCGTCATACATAGTAACATCTACGCTCGTATTTAGACCATAAGTAGCGCCCTGCAAGATTGGAGTATTCCTAGTCGCAGTACCGTCCTCAACGCCAATAACCAAAGTGCCGGATTCAACCTTGACGGCTTCCTGGCTGGAAGAAATAATCGTGCCGCCAGTAATAGTCAATGAACCGTTTTTAAGATTTTGGACTGCAGCACGTTCGCCAGACGTTGCACTCAAATACGCATTTCCACTAATTTCAAGAATTCCACCATTATTGTAGATAGCCTGGCGGACGCCGGTAGCAACAATACGCGCATCGTTTCCAATATGCATTTCGCCCGTTCCATTATTATTCAAAACACCAGCCCTGAGCGAAGAAGTTATCGTACCGTTAATAACAGTTATCTTGCCAAAATTTTCAATGACTGGCATACCAGCAACGCTATTATCGCTAAGTTTATGTCCATTCAAATCCAAAGTAAATTCCTTACCGCCATCAACCGAAACTTGAGCTCTAATATTATCAAGCAAGGTAATAGTATCCCCAGGGCTGGTCGAGTCGATACATGCCTGCAAATCGCCATGAGTAACACCACCAACCTCGCAAAGAATCGGCTCGTCGCTCCAATAGGCATGCATGGTGACATCGCGACTAATAATGCTATCCTCGCTGTACTTAACGCCCGTGCCATCGACGCCGGAATACCAACCAATAAAGTATAGACGACCGTCAGCAGTGTCAACGAAATTTGGTAGACCAGGCAAGGAAGTCCCAATCTTGCTAGAACCAATAATCGTAACGTTCGAAGGATTCGAAACTACGCCACCAGCGTCAAAGCTAACAGTATGCTTATTTGCGCCTCTTTCGCCCACTTTAATGTAAATATTTGTCATAGTTGCATCAATATAACGCATAGGGTCGCCGGTAGCTGTGGAAGAAGCACCAAACCAAGCGTTTGTATCAAAATAGTCGGAAGTATTATTAATATCTTGAAGCTTAGTGAATGCAGAGTCGTTGATCGAGTAATAAACAACCCCTTCGACCCTAGTAATCACGACCTTTATAGGAGATACAGTCGTACCATAGGCAGTCTTTTTCTCATTACTTCCATTAGGTTTAGTGATAGTCTCTGTAATTTCAAGCTTTTCTGCCGATTTGCGAACAGTAATGCCCGGCCAATGACGAGCAGAGTCCTCGAGCTTAGCATTGAAGAACGTAGCCTGAGAAGCAGTACTTCCTGGATCCTTGTACTGATGTTCGTAATCATAGGCCGTAATCGTAAAGCCAACTTCGTAATCCATATCATAATTAGCTTCATCATAAAGCTTGACGCCAGTGTCGATATAAGTATGCGAACCGTCGGCCCAATCCGTTCCACGAGCCATACAATTCGAGCCCGTAATATGTCCATCACCAACACCTTGCTGAATATCATAGCCATGGAAAACGCAGGTACCGTCAATCTTGAAAGCCACCTGCATAGCGTCATTACCCCATTGAGCGTATAATTTCACGATACCACCGCCGATATTAGTCAAATCGGTACTTATCATCTGCCCATCGATATAAGAAGTGCCAGAACCGTCAGCACTAGTGTTCCAACCCGCAAAAAAGTAACCGCCATTAACAAATTGATTCGAAGAAAGAGCTTGAGGAGACCCCACAGTAAAGGTCTGATCGCCCATAGAGCCAGTACCGCCATTCGCATCAAATCTGACCTTATAGTGCTTTTCAATATTGAGAGTAACCGTCAATGACTTATTTTCAGAATACTTAGCTTGAGCATCGCAAACGCACAAAAAACTAGACGCAATAAAGACCAGTAGAGCAATAAGAAAATATCTGTGCTTTATCATAAACGAGGATCCTTCTGAACAAATAGTACATCAATAGTCATATCAATGCCGAAATCCGTAACATTCGCAGTAGGTTCCGCAAGCAAAGCCAAAGTATGCGTGCGAGTGTTGTTTGGAGAGGTAAAAGCCAGGTCGCCTCCAGTATTCGTAAAAATAACCTCCCCGTCGACAGGTGTAACTAGATCCGAATCCGAAGAAATGTCTAACCCAACTTTCACTCCATCCGGAACGTTAGAAACCTTTATACCGTAAGTACTAACAACATCAGAATCATTAGTTACAACGAGAGAATAAGATTGCGCACTAGTGCCAGCATCGAGGGTCAAGCTATCGCCATCAGACGAAGAGACGTCTACACTCCAGCCAGCAATAGTTGCCTCGCCTTCGCGCTCAATGGCGCCATTACTAAACATTTTAGCGGCCGCATAACCAACCAAGAACAAACATCCGGCAAAAACTGTCCAGATAACGTAGCGCGCATATCCGATTCTTCTTCTACGAGCACCCACGCTAGGCCTCCTCGAAGTTGATCGTAATTTCCAAACTATACTCAGACGTCATCGATTCGCCAATTTGCGTATCGAGCGTATCGTTACCGCTTTCATATGGCCATTGCCAATCCAAAGTATAGGTATCGGTGGAATCCATTGGTAGATTTTTCAAGGCAGAAACAAGCTCATCGGCCTTCACCCAAGTAGTGTCATTACCGACAATGTAATTTCCTTCGCGCTTCAGGCGATATAGCATATTGATTGCATATTCCGAGCTCTCAGCAAATTGAATATTATAACGAATTGCGTTCTCGGTCTCATTATGGATCTTAAAATCATAAGAATTAGATACACCCGGCGCAATTTTATTAGTGTATTCAAAAGCAGGATTTTCAAAAATTTTCAGCGACTTCTGATAAGCATAGCGCCCATTTTTATCGTCAACATAGACAATGCCTTATCTCTGGATATCAGTGTCCGTCTTTCCGTTGATCTTCTTTTCTTCAGCACTATTAGACCATCTGCCGCCAGGAGTAATATGAGGAACGAAATCATCCTCGTCATCATAGCATCCGACGCCATCTTTATATCTACAAATGACACCAATACGAATGTCGAACACGTCAACATTTCCGGTAGGAGTAGGCGTGCTTTCAGGTTCAGGAACTGGCCTTAAAAGGAGCCACAACAAAACGCCGACCGTCACCAATAATATGATTACGGCCGCGAATAGAAAACGATTATAATTTCTTCGCTCCTGATATTCCATCTGAACCTCTTTAGCCCCCACATAGGCAATCAATCTAAATTAATTACCTATGCGGAGACTAAATCTCCGCAAAAATCCTAGTTAGTAGGTGTAGGCTGAACCTGAGTGCCGATCACGTCAAAAGTTATAGTCATCGTGCTACCAGTAGCACCATCAGCGGTATCTTTCGTATCGTAAGCATAAGTACCGTCCTCGTAAGCCCAGTTCCAATAAACATTAACTGTTGTTGTATTTGCAGCGTTTGGAAGCAATCTACCGGTAACCTTAGTACTACCAGTAATCTCATTTTGGTGAGCTGCGTCAGTATAGAATTTTAAATTTTCTGGCTGATTAGTCACTGTGCTTGGCGCAATTTCGAAATCAACGGCAACTTCAGTATTAGCATTAGAAATCTCAATAGGGCAGTAACCAGAAGTACCAGGAGCGATCTTGCCGTCAACTAGAGTGTTAGTATTGTAGGTCCGATCGAGCTCACAAGTGACAGTGCCTTCGCTAGAATTATCTTCCGTGAAAGCCCACTTAGCTACAGTAGCACTACCAGTTCGAGTAATTCTTGATACATATTTTGCATATACCGCAGCTGCTAAACCGAGCGCAGTTACTGCGATTGCGACCAATACAACAATAGGTGCTGCCTTCTTCTTATTCATTTTTCCTCCACTAACTCCACTCCAGGAGTAATATTACTTATGTTTCATATTATAACGTAAGCGTCATATTTTTTCAAAAAAATGCCCGAAATAATCAGGCATTTTTAAACTAGTATGGTTTAGCGGCCACTATTTCGGGCCATACATGTTATAGAAAATAGCCGCATAATTGCGAAGCCCTTTTGGTTAAATCTCATTTTTATCTCTCCCTTAGATAATTACATCATAGTATTAAAGCACGAGCTTTATGAACATAAAAAAATAGACCCAACGGTCTAACTAAAAATCGTGGTGGAGCACACGAGATTCGAACTCGTCACCTCTTCCATGCCATGGAAGCGCTCTACCAAATGAGCTAGTGCCCCAAACGAATATAAGTGTATATTATCACGGCAGACTGAATTTCTCAAGACAAAGGAAAGCCCCGCAATCGCGGGGCGAAAAAACAACAAACGCATTAATCGCTGAAGACAGGGAAGAAAATATTCGGCGACTTTCCGTCATCAACAAAACAATTCTTAGTAAAAAACTTAATTCCACATTCAACCACGAGATCCTCGAAAAATGTAATTTCGCCTTCATTTTTAAAGCCGCACATCTTAGAATACAACAGCAAATAATTCGAATCCCGGGTAAGAAATTCGGCCTCACTTTCGCTAAGAACAAACGGACTTCTAATACCAATCTCGCCAACTAACTCGGGGTTTTCGTCCAACCTAACGACTATAGAGTTAGAAACAAGCCCACACACAGTGCCGCGAACATAGTCCGAAATAGAGCCGTCGTCATGCTCAACGCATGCAAATACAGGCTGATTAAACTTAAAATAATCCAACGGACGATGATTACAGAATATAGGTTTCGATTCAGCATCTTTAAGGATTTTCTTAAAATGCGGAATAGCCTTCCTTGCGCGCTCGCACATAGTCTTACGATATTCGAGCCAAGACATAGCCGTCTCAGACTCATCATTAGTCTTAGAAATACGATCAATTATTACCTTGCTCGTAAGCAGGGTCATCTCCCAATCACGAAGCATTGCAGTCAAATTTTCGCGGCCAATGTAGCAAAGCGAATTAAAATCTCCGACTAAAAACGGGCGCCATCCTGGCGGAATGTAGTTTTTGGAAAAATCCAACATCTTTTTAAGCTGCTTTTCGGACATATGAACACCTCCTTCAATGAATCCGAAACATTTATGCGTTATGTCAAATATTATACATCAATAACAGATAAAAAGCCCCGCACACGAATGCGCGGGACCTAAAAAACGGGGAGACAATTAGTAAAACTGCTCAAGTGCCGCCGGAACAGCATGGAACACCTGCATAAAAGCTTCCTCAAGCAGACGAATGCAAAGATCTCTTCCGGCAATACCTCTAGTACTATCGAGGAATCTAGCCGCAGTGTTAATCACAGATAGCGACTCGCCGGTAAGCTCCATGTACATTCTGTCAGAATCAGATAACTCGTAGTTATCGAGCTTGTAATCCATGCTACCGCAAATGTCGTAAGAGCAAAGCCAAAGCTGCCTCATAATGAACTGAAACTTATCCATTAAAAACACAAAGTTGTCTTTTCGCTGAAAATCTAAAGTATCATTGCGAATCACGCGTCTAGCTACAGGCACAAAACGTTCCGTAAACCTGCAGACAAAACTATACTCTTCCTGATTTTTGGTCGATTCATCACGGCTACCATCATCCGGCGTATCGCAGCCATGTGCATACTCAGGCAAATCATGAATAGCGGCAAGCTCATACTGACGGCGAGAATCCTCATCGCAATCCGAGCCAACCATGAATATATCCTGACAAAGCATAATGCAGCAGATCAGAAGATAGCTATGTTCCGCGTCAGACTCAGGCCTATCGGCAGGAGAGTATAAAACCGGAACATCCTTGTGATAGCCAAAAATCGGAAAACCAATCCTAGGCACAAGGCAAGAGTTTGCACAATCGCAGAAACGATGCCAGAACTCAGCCTCGAGACTATTAGGATTATATGCTTTTATATCCATATAAAAATCATCTCCTTTAAAGAACGCACCCCGTTAGAACAGATTCTAATGCAAAAACTAGCACCAAATCAAGATATAAAACAGAGAAAAGACGAATATGTTATAATATACACATGTATATGTCCGCATTTATACCATATTGGCGTTACTAGCCCCAAAAGGAAGCTCCGGCTCCCTGAATTTTAGTGCAATATGATATAAACAAAAGGAAATCTTATGAAAACTATATTAACCGGCGTCCGCGCAAACGAAGAACCAACAATCGGCAACTTCCTAGGCGCATATCTGCCAATGATCAACCTCGCAAAACAGTACGCAAACAATCCAGAATACAGGATTAATATGTTTGTGCCTGATTTGCACTCATTTACAACCCCAATCGACCACGAGCAACTCTACAAGCAGGTCATTAAAGGCATCAAGTACTACATTGCAGCAGGTCTTCCAATCGAAGCACACAATGTTCATATTTATCGTCAGTCGCACGTGCCAGCTCACAGCGAGCTTGCATGGATATTGGATTGCTTCACGCCATTCGGCGAAGCAAGTCGCATGACTCAGTTCAAGGAAAAATCCGAAGAACACCGCGAATCTGTATCAGTTGGTCTATTCAATTATCCAATTTTAATGGCCGCAGATATTTTGCTTTATGACGCAAACTATATTCCGCTAGGCGAGGATCAGTTCCAGCATCTAGAGCTAACCCGCAATATCGCAATCCGAATGAATAATAAGTTTAACGAAGAGCTCTTTACGATTCCAGAAGACGAAAAAGCTCAAGTAAAGTTCATGGGACTAGATAAAGGCCTGCGCATTCGCTCGCTCACCGAGCCAACCAAAAAGATGAGCAAAAGTAGCACGAATGAGAAGTCAAAGATTTCACTCAATGACGACCCGAAGGCTGCAATGAAGAAAATCATGAGCGCTACAACCGACAGCGAAGGCGTAATCCGCTTCGATATGATAAATCAGCCAGGCATCAGCAATCTTATGCAAATTGAAGCTTTGCTAAACAACCGCGAGCTACAAGATGTTATCTCGGACTTCGCAGGCAAAACTCGCTATGGAGACCTCAAAAAGCAAGTCGCAGATAGCGTATTCCATTTCCTAAGCGACTTCCAAGAGAAGGTCTCGCAAATTTCTGATGAAGATGTCGAGAAAGTCCTAGAAGACGGCGAGGCATTTGCAAACGAAATCTCTAAGACAAAACTCTACAGAATCCAAAAGGCTGTTGGCCTACGAAAATAGCAAAAAGCACCTCGAAAGGGGTGCTTTTCTAACGCTATAAAAACTATGCTAAAATATGCTTATGATTGACTGGAATCTTGTGTCGAACCTAGTTTTGACATTTTTTATTTTCTCATTTGGCGGCTGGCTCTTCGAAGGAACAATCAGTCTAATTCGCGATCATGAGCTAGTAAACCGCGGCTTCTTTAATGGTCCATACTGCCCAATCTACGGCGAAGGCGCGATGCTCTTTGTGCTTTTAACGCACTGGACAGACCGACCACTCGAGCTCTTCTTCTTCGGCGGCCTCTTTGCATGCGTTCTCGAATATATCACGTCTTGGGCAATGGAAAAAATCTACAAAGCACGCTGGTGGGATTATAGCAACTGGCCATTCAACATCAACGGACGCGTCTGTCTCTATGGCTTCCTTACCTTCGGGCTTTTTGCATCACTAATTCCATTCATGAAGAACGGTATCGATCAGCTACTCGCATTAATTCCACAAAACATCCAATACTATGTCGCTAGCGGCCTAGTAGCAGTCTTTGCAATCGACGCAATCTATACCAACCACGTCATCAGAAAGTTTAATAACACTCTGCGCAAGATTCAAAGAGGCTTTTCACAGCATTTTCCGCTCAATATTATTAATCGCGGCAAGCACAGCAAACTCATACTAAAGCTCGGCAATAAGCAATTGCAACTCCTAACCTGGCAGCAGCGCCGCCTTTTGAACGCGTTCCCAAGCTTTAAATCAAAGTACGATAAGGCTTTCCGCGCGATCATGACCCAAAACAGGGATAAACTAAGCCGATTCCAGAAAAATCGTTTCAAGCCAATCACGCAGGAAGAATTATCACGCGCCAAGGCCAAAGCAAAGCGCGAAGGCAAAAAATACATCGACGAGCGCAAGAGTAATAAATACTAATTATTACATAATAATTACGACTAGCCGTCAAACCAAAAATAAGATATAATACATCTTATGAGCAAAAAGTTTAGCAAACCAGAATTATCTCGCAAAATTAATGGCGATATTCCTTTTGATACTCCAAAAAATCAGCAGCCGGAAGATAATTCCGAACGCCTAGACATTGCCTTAATTAACTTTTATCCACGCTACACTCGCGGCGAGCTACAGAAGTTTATTAAGCTCGGACACGTTAAAGTAAATGGCGAAGTACAGACCGTAGCAAGCACTCCAGTTACTGAAGAAGACGAGCTCCTACTTGAAGTACCAGAAAATGACAAAGAAAAACCGCCAGTAATCTACGAAGACGACAATGTAATCGTCTTCAATAAGCCTGCCGGCATGCTTTCAATGAAAAAAGGTGCATATCTACCAGAAACATCAATTGACGACTTCGGCGACATCGCACATCGTCTCGACCGCGACACTTCTGGCGTAATCATTGCCGCAAAGAACTCTGAGACCAAGGGATTCCTTCAGAAGCAATTCCAGGAGCGCCATGCGCACAAAGTTTACTACGCAATCGTAGAAGGCGAGCCAGCACAGCCACATGCCGTCATTAGCGTACCGCTAACTCGCAACCTTAAATACCCAACAACCTTCATTCCAGATCCAGATGGCAGAGAAGCAATCACAGAATACGAAGTCCTTGATACTAAAAACGGTCTTTCGCTAATCAAGCTCAAACCAAAAACTGGCCGTACCCATCAGCTCCGCATTCACATGAACTTCATCAAATGCCCAATTCTCGGCGACAAAGTCTACAACCCAAAAGGTCGCAAAGCTGAACGCATGTTCTTGCACGCTAAGAGCCTAGAGATTACAATTCCTGGCGAGCCAAACAACGAACGCAAAATCTTCGACACTGAAGTCCCAGAAGAATTTAAGAAGTATTTCGAGAATATCTAATGTATTTTGACGGAGTAGACGAGATTGAAAGAATTGCAGTTCAATCTAATTTTTGCATCTTCGAAGTAAGCCCGAGAAACGACCAGGCCGGCATTTTACCAAAAGCTATTCATATTCGACGCGGCAAAACCGACGGCAAAGATGATGCCGAAATCAAAAAAGAGGCCATCAAGAACATTCAGGACCTTATCAATACAAAACAGACGAGTGACTTAATTATCGTTATCGAAGAGGCCGAGCTTCTCAATATAAACGCCGCGAACTCTTTCCTCAAGTGTTTGGAAGAGCCAACCGAACATATTCGTTACGTCATGCTAACGACCAAGCTAAATACAATTTTGCCAACCATCAGATCACGCGCATTCTGCTACAAACTCAAACAAGAATCATTCGATAAAGAAAAAATTGATATCAAGCTGCGCGCGAAGGTAAAAGAATTCATCTCTGCAAAGCCGGCTGACCTTGCGAAACTAGCAAAATCATACGGCGACGACAAGAAATCAGGCAGAGTAAAAGCCCTAGAATTATGCCAAGCGACCACCGAGCTCTGCATAAACACCTTCCTCGAAACCGGCAATAAAGTCTTCCTAGACAAAGCCAGTCGCGCAGCAGAAGCTCACGAGAATATCAAAGCTAACGGCAATATCAAGATTCAGCTAATCGCTTGCATGCTTTAGCGATTAACGCGTCTATGGTATAATAAAACATATGTTAGCATCAGTGCTTATTCTTATTTTGGCGTTATTTACTATTTTTGTTATTCCAAATTTCAACGCCTTCACAAAAGAAAAAGAATCAAAAGACGATAGTCGCACCAAGAGACTTTGGACGATTGCCCAAAATGCAATGAAGGAGCGCAAGCCAGCACGCGCAGAGAAAGCGCTCTTGTCTATCCTTCGTTTTGACGAAAGAAATGCCGCGGCATACAACCGCCTTGGCATTATCTATGCTAAAGAAAAGCATTACGATGAAGCAATTGAATGTTTTGAGATTGCTCAGAGCCTAGATAATAACGCTTCAAGCCTTCATAACGTTGGTCTTATCTATTACGAAACGCAGGACTACGAAAAGGCCGCACAAGCATTCAAGAAAGCTATCGAAATCGATGGCGGCGAATCGGCTCGTCATATCGCCTACGCAAAGGCGCTTGAAAAAATGGGTAGCCGTAGCAAGGCAGTAGAAGCCCTCGAAAACGCCTACGAGCTCAAGCAGGATACTAGCGTCTTGAAGCACCTCTTGGAGCTCTATACAAATAATAATGACGAAGAGAATATCAAGATCACCCAGGATCGCATCCGCAGGCTAGAAGAGAAGAAACAAAAGCTTCTAGGCTACAAGATTGACAAAACTAGCGCTAAAACCGTCAAAGCATCACGCGCAGACAAGGAAAATGCGCGCGCAAGTGCAAGGGCCGCAAAAGTACTCGCCCAGAGCGAAGCCAAAGCGAAGCGAGCGGCGGCGCAAAAGAAACAGCGCGAAGAACGCGAGCTTGCAAGAAAAACTAAAGCAGCCGCACAGCAGAAAGCCAAAGAAGCTAAACTTCAGAAGAAGAAGCTTACGCGCGAAGGAAGAGAAAAGCTAGATAAAAAATAACGAGAAGCCCGGAGAAATCCCGGGCTCTCTTTACAAAAGCATCAACATTACGCTAAAATAATCTCATGCCGCAATAGCTCAGTTGGTAGAGCAGCCGCCTTGTAAGCGGCAGGTCATCGGTTCAAGTCCGATTTGCGGCTCCATCTGAGAGAAAAGGCAAGCAGAAATGCTTGCATTTTTGCTGACTTTTCCGAAGATGGAGAGCAAATATCGAAGATATTTGCTGGCTCCTATAGCAAGCATAGAATGCTTGCATTTTTTGTTAGCTATATCTTTTGAGTCTAGAGCAATGCGAAGCATTGATCTGGCTTTTCATTTCCGAGTGCTAGCTAAGCAAATATCGAAGATATTTGCAGCAATCAAACCTTAACTTCGCTGTATAATTCAGGATAATACTTCTTCACCAGTCCATTAAACTGCAACTTAATAATACCAATCTGCGTAACCCAAACAACAGCCCAAGCAAAAACCATGGCACCAGCGAATATTGAAAAGCTAGTTAAAAAACTACCTGAGCCTTTAGACGCACTAGTAGCAATAACAGCCCCAAAGAACACCGTAAAGACCACCAGAATAATCGAAAACAGCTTCATAGTCTTCTTATGTTCAATCTTCATTCTGGCGCTAATACCTTTTAGCTCTTCGGGCGACAAAGCCTTTTCCTTAATGGCTCTTCGTAGGTTGCTATTTAGGGTACTAAAACTAATAACCATTTTATCCTTTCTAAGCTCCTGCGAACTCAGTTATTAACCTAACGAATCTATCAATCGAATTACCCGATTTATACTTCAAAACAAGACCGCGAGCCAAAACCACCTCGTCGGAGATGATATTATCGACACCGAGCTCAATCATATCATAGATACTATCCTCAGAGTTGACCGTCCATGCGAAAATCTCTTTGCCGGCATTATGGACACGTCGTACGAGCTTAGAGCTAATTGAACTGGCCTCCACGCTAAACGCATCGGCATACTCAAAATCTTCAATCGAGCCAGTAGCAAGGCTCAAAGTATATAAAGTTCTCATGGTTGAATCAATTTCCTTCACGCGCTTCAAAGAGTCATAATTTAGTGAAGAAATAATGCACATGTCCTTACGGTAGTAGGTATTAATTAGATCCAAAACACTTTCTTCGACCTCGAAATCATGATCGTTCGGTTTTAGCTCAATATTAAGCCTAATATTATTCTCGTCTGCAAAAATGAGCACTTCGGCCAAAGACGGAACACGCTCGCTCGAGAAATTCTTATCAAGATGGCTACCAACATCGATTTCTTCGAGCTCCTCAAAAGTCAGGTCGTAGATATTCTTCTTTACGCCTGCGACGCGCTTCAGACTAGCATCATGAGCAACCACGATCATACCATCCTTAGTTTGTTGAACATCAAGCTCAATCCAATCCGCGCCAGCATCGACAGCGCCCTGGAAGGCCGACATCGTATTCTCTGGATACTCAACACTAGCACCACGATGTGCCGTAATCTCCATATCGCGCAAAGACTCGACGTTGATTTGCATGTTGCCGTTCTGCGAGAGATAAAGCCAAGAAGCTAGCCCAATAAAAGCCAAAGTGTAGAAACCGGCCGCCCAAAGATTTAGATTCTTAAGCTCCTTCTTCTTCATTTCGGGACCAAGCACAACTTCCGTAATTGCCTCTTTCTTGACTTCCTTATGCCTATAGAAAAGAGCACTCATGGTCGCATAGTTAACTGCATTCGAAAAAGTAAGGAACACGAGCGAAAGCAACGAAAGAATCAAGCCTAGCAACGAAACTAAAATACTACTCAAAAGAGCATTACCACGAAGCAACGGAACAAGCCACTGCACGCCCAAAGCGCCTACAAACACAATCAACTTCAAGACACCAAGGAAGAGAAGCTCGGCCAAGAGAATACGCAAAAGATCACCAAGACGATGCCCCTTAATCAATTTATAGCTAGCAATGCGGGCCTGCTTAAACGTCTTCTTCTCGAGAACCATATAATGCATGACAAAAAGCCAGTTCGTAAAGACAAATAGGAAGAATAGATAGATACCAATAACAAGTAAGCCTAAAAACTTATTAGAAATAATGTAATCGGTAATAAACTCTGGCAAGCGAAAACTAGAAAGCAAATTCGAGCCCACGCCAATACTCAAGAATGGCGCCAAAAAGAGTGTATAAAAAGCGACTCCAATATTCTGAGGACGAAATATCTTAGTGCACTGGATAAAGTTGTGTTTTATCAAGCTCCAAAGGCTCAACCTGTCATCATGATACGACTCGTCAAAGATTACTAGGGTTGCGCCAATATCAAACACGGTAATAAATGTAAAAATAATCAAAGCAATCACCGCGAGAAATAGTGTAAATGGATGGGCAGCAAAGCCAAAAACATTATCTAATGTAATATAGCTATAGCCAGTTACCTTCATCGCGAGACGAATCATTACGATCGAAAGCGGCGAAAACAAAACGAGCGAAGCTACTTTAAAAATGAGCTCAAACTTAACGAGCGTCCAAATATTCAGTTTAAACAAACTCCAAAACCTCTGGAGATACTCTGGGCAATGGATTCTACGACTCTTTTTTGATTTTTTCATTCTAACTTTATTAATTATACCATTAGGCTTATTGAAAAATCTCTATCGGGCTGATATAATACTCATATATCCGCTGGGATAGCGAAGTGGTCAAACGCATCAGACTGTAAATCTGCCGGCATACGCCTTCGTAGGTTCGACTCCTACTCCCAGCACCAAGAAAAAACTCCAAGCATTGCTTGGAGTATTTTCTTGGTTTTGAGTAGGAGAAGAACCGCAGGTTCGGACGAGGTAGGAGCCGAGCGAAGCAGGAATGCTCGCATTTCTATTTCCGAGGCGACGCCCCGAGTCAAGCAAATCTCAAAGAGATTTGCACTCTCCTACTCCCAGCACCAAGAAAAACCTTGAACTTCTGTTCAAGGCTTTTTGTATATGCATAGCAATCAAAGAACGATATATAATTAACTTAATAAGAATACAGTCACATACATGAAATTAAACGTTAAACAATATATAAACGGCCTAAAATTCGGCATGCTTTTACAGTTCGCCGTCGGTCCAATGTGTCTAATGGTTTTTAATACAGCCAAAAACTCTGGCTTTATTATCGCCATGGCGCTCGTGGCAGCAATAGCGTTAGTAGACGCATTCTATATTATACTTGCAGGTTTTGGCGCAAGTAAGCTGCTAGAGAAGAAGAGAATTAAAAACGCCGTTAAAATAATCGGCGCACTAGTCTTAATGCTATTTGGCCTTAATATGGTTCTAGGTGCTTTTGGCATAAATCTAATCCCTGGACTAAACCTAGAACCAAATACTGCAAATATATTCATACAAGGACTAATCCTAACACTTTCAAACCCTATTACAATAATCTTCTGGGGAAGTGTTTTGACTACCAAAATAATAGAGGATCATCTCAAGAAAAACGAATTAATACTATTTTCAATCGGATTAGTCTCTTCTACTATCTTCTTCCTAACAGCAGTAGCCCTGCTTGGCACTGTGTTATCAAGCTTCATTCCTGATACAGTCTCAAATATTCTAAATGCAATAGTAGGATTAATTATTATACTCTTCGGAATTAAGCTCTTAGTTAAAAAGCAAGCAAATACATCTAAAGCCAACAATTAGCATAAAAAAGCCATGCTATAATCATGGCAAATGGTTAGCCAAAATAAAAAATCAAAAGCCAAAAAGATTACAGCTATAGTCGCCGTAATACTACTAACGTTGAGTGCCGCAGTAATAATCGGAGCACTCAAAATCAGCAAAGCTGTTGCTAATAGCCTCTTTCCAAACATCGAACTCAACAAGCAAGCCAAAACCAACTTCGAGTATCTAAAGAAAAAAGATATCAAAAAGCTAATCAGGCAATTCTCGGAAAATGCTCAGAATAGCCATAATCTAACTAAGGAATTTGAAGACTTCTACGCAAGCATCGATGGTCAACTAGTTAGTTACGAAAATGTAAACTGCGCCGACAGCGAAAAGTACGTCGATTCATGGAAGACCACAAAACACCTTTTCGTTTGCGAATACAAAAACGTAAAAACCGATACCGGCGCAACATACGAAGAGTTAAGTTATTCCATCTACAAAATCAACAAGTACCACCCAAGCGCCGTCGGGATCAATACTTTATCTTTGATAAACAACGAAAATGAATTGGTTGTTGGCCTAAAAGGCGAAGACTTTGATTTAATCCAACAATAAAAATACCCCCAAATCGGGGGCATTTTATTATTTAGTGCTGATGCGTTCCATCTTTTTTAGACTACAAGCTTTGCAGCGAAATTGCGGATGTTTGTCTTCGGTTCGATCGTAATTGCCCCAAGATACAATCCTATAGCCACGCTTCTTTTTATGGCAATCATAGCACTCGATCTTATCCTTAATTTCCCATAGCGGAATATCACTTTTCTTTCGGAAGATAATCTTATCTATCCAAAAGAATATCAAGCCGCCAATAAGATTTGCAATAATCGTCGCCCATAATGTCGACATATTAGACAAAAGTTTCAATACAATCGCCAAAATCGGTGTACTTAGCTGCCAACGAACAAGGTACAAAAAATATTTCTTCATCAACTGCATAATTAAGCCTTTCTAGTATATTTACAGAATGTAAACTTTATTCCATTATCTTCGGAATGCGCAATTTCGGACTTATCGAAATCTTTAGGATCAAACTCAGGAAAGAAAACATCGGCACCTTCTGCATTGGCATCGACCTCTGTCAAATACATAACATTCGTATATGGCAAAAAATCTTCATAAGTTTTGGCACCGCCAATCACAAAAATCTCCTCATCACTGTCGCGTTTTTCAGATGCATACGATTCGAAATCATAAATCTGTTCAACATCTTCAGGCAAGGAATCAATTTTAATAGGCGAAACCACCAAATTCTTTCGCTTCGGCAGCGGCTTAGCGCCAATCGATAGCCAAGTGTTATATCCCATAACAACCGTATGCTCACGCGTCGTCTCGCGGAAAAAGCGCATATCTTCTTTAAAATGAAAAACTAGATCATTTTTCTTTCCTAACTCCCGGTCTTTACCGATACATGCAATTATCGAAAACATTTTAATAAGTCCTAAGCAGTGATAGGCATCGCGATTTTACCTTGATGCTCGTAATCAATCAATTTAATATCTTTAAGTTCTTTCGAGTTGTCGAATGCAAAGAAATCCTTAACTTCTGGATTAATCCAAAGCTTAGGCGCATCGTACATTTTGCCGCGCTCCTTAATAATATCGTCGCGACGCTTTAGCTGCTCTTTGATACCGTCAATCTGGTTCTCATAGATATGAGCATCGTTAATCGTGAAGGTCATCTTACCTGGTTTTAGACCAACGGTCTGCGCAATCAAAGACAAGAATACGGCGTATTGAGAAATATTGAATGGTAAACCAAGCGGAGCGTCATTCGAGCGAGAATGAACCATCAAGTTCAGCCTATCGCCACTAACAATCCACTCATTACTCCAAACGCAGCTAGGCAAAGTAGCAGTAGGGATCCACTCATTCTGCCAGAGTGACATAACCATGCGACGGTTAGTCCGATCGGTCTTCAGAGTCTCAATTAGGCTTTGCGTAAGCTGGTAGCGATTAACAACCCAGCCATAAGCCGTGCCAATCGTACCAATTGGATTTTCTTTTAGGCCTTTTTCCTTATAAAGCTTCTTAAAATCACGACCCATATAGACGCCATCTTCAGGAACTTCCCACTCGTTCCAAATCTTCACGCCACGATCATGCAACCACTTGACGTCATTTGACTGAACCTGCCAAATCCAAAGCATCTCAAGCACGGCAGTCTTAAAAGCGACGAACTTAGTCGTCAAAATCGGAAACTCTTCTTGAAGGTCAAACTCAAGCGTATAGTGCGGAATGCGAATCGTTGCAGACTCCTGCTTAGCCTGAACAATATGGTTCGGCATGGTTAGGGAAGCCTTCTTCGAACGAGCCGAGTCGGACTTATCTTTATAATTAACCACCCGTTCGCCTTCAGTGAGGATCTTATTGCACAAATCCAGATATTGCTCATCAAAGCGACTCATATTTACCTCCAATTAACTACTTAAATTATATATGATTATTTTCTGTTTTATTGATATATTTATGCTTTTCTAAAAACAACAACGCTCATGCTAAAATATAAGCAATGAAACTGAGAGATGTACGTAAAAATTCAAGAAAAAACTTAAAGCGCAACTATTTCAAAAACGTCATAGTATGTTTCGTAGTTACGTTTATTCTAACAGGCGGTATTAGCTATACCTCAAAAAATGTCCTGGACATCGATATTTCTAACCGCAGCGCCATTAAGGTTTTGGAATTTTCCAAGCAAAAGAGCAACAGCGAAAAGGTCAATGATTTTCTAGACGTTATTATTTCCGAGCAAACCAAACAGGACGATATCTACCAGAAGGCAAACAATGGCTTCTCGAATACATTCTTCAATATTCTGTCTACTAACAAGAGCATGATCTTCAACATGATTTCTGGCGCCACTCAGGCCGTCGCCGGCAACATGGGTCCAGCAATCATCGCGACAGTCGCTACAGTATTATGGCTCGTTTTTCGCTACGGCTTCCTATCTGCAGTCGAAGTTGGCCGTGCACGCTATTTCCTCGAGCAGAGAAAATACGGGAACACTAATCCAGAAAGAATTTTCTTCCCATACAAAAAGAAGCGCGGAATCCACACCTCTCTCATTATCCTAATTAAGAATTTCAAACTATCGCTATGGTCACTGACAATCGTAGGTTACTTCATTAAGTACTACGAATACTCAATGATTCCGTACATCCTCGCCGAAAATCCAAACATCAAGATGAAGGAAGCCTTCAGGCTTAGCAAAGAGCTAACCCAGGGCGACAAAAGGCGCTTGTTCTGCATTTCGCTAGAAATTATCGCTTGGCATCTACTCGGCCTCATTACCTTCAATCTCTCAAACATTTTCTTCGTAAACCCTTACGAATTCAATCTCTTTGCCGAATCATACATTGCACTCCGCAAAGAAAAACGCGCCAAGCTCCAAGACAAAGAACTACTCAATGATCGTAGACTCGTTGTCGAAGAATATCAGCGCGGCGAATACAGAGAAAAAGAAGTCGAAAACAAACTCGTTACGCGCGGCGTTAAGAAAAAGTACACCCTAAGCACTTATATCCTGCTATTCTTCGCATTCAGCTTTATTGGCTGGGCATACGAAGTCATTCTTTATCTCATCGACGAGGGCCGCTTCGTTAACCGCGGCACCATGTATGGCCCATGGCTCCCAATCTACGGAACCGGTGGTGTAGCAATCCTATTCTTACTACAAAAATTCCGCAAAAGCCAATCTTTATGTTCCTAAGCTCTTTCGTACTCTGCGGCATTATTGAATACTCCGGCGGCTGGATGTTATATCACTTCAGCCACGCTCGCTACTGGGATTATTCAGATTACTTCCTCAACATTAACGGCTTCATCTGCCTCGAAAGCTTGCTCGTATTTGGCCTTGGTGGCTGCGGCTTCACCTATATCGCTGGACCACTCATGGACAATCTAATCTCTAAGATGGACAAGAAAATCAAATATATACTTTGCGCGTTCCTTATCGCAGCATACGGCGTAGACTTTGTCTGCTGCCAAATCTACGGCAATAACAGTGGCGACGGCATCGGCGGCGAAGTTAGCTCGCTCGTAATACAAGATTCGCAAAACTTAGCTCTTGAAAAATAAGATAAGAAATAACTAAAATAATAATCATGAGTGTAGGTAAAAACAAAAATACAAAATCAAAAGCAAAGAAAAGCACGGCAATTATCGTAGCAATCACAAGCGCACTAGCAGTAGTGGCAGTAATTGGCTTTATTGCATATAAAGTCACCCATAAACCAGCAGATCCATTTTTTCCACAAAGCGATTGCGTAAAGAGTAAAAGTTGCGTCGATAAACCAATTTTGTATCTATATCCTACCGAAGAAACGAACGTAAATGTTAGCTTTAGCAATCCTGCGCAGCTTACCACGACCTACCCAAAGTATTATGGTGGCTGGAGCGTTAAAGCTTTGCCTAATGGAAATATTTATGACCTAAGCGGCCAGGAATATTACGCACTCTATTGGGAAGAGCAATCTAGCTATAAGCCAGACCAGAGCACAGCATTTTATGTCACTTCCGACAATGCAATCGAATTCCTAGAAGAAAAACTAGAGTATATTGACCTAAACGACCATGAGCGCAACGAGTTTATCATGTACTGGTTACCAATCCTCGAAAGTAACAAACAAAGCGTTGTTCGCTTTGCCTTTACTGAAGAGCTACAAACCGACAACGAACTCAGAATTTCTCCTGCACCAGACAGCCTCCTTCGTGTTCGCATTTTTGTAGAAAAAGTCGAGGAGAACCCAAACCTTCCAGAACCAACTCTCCAGCACTTCGAGAGAAAAGGTTTTGCCACAATCGAATGGGGCGGAACCAAGCAATAATTCATGCACGCGATAATTCGTCTAGGAAACGGTAAGTATTACACCTCTGCTGTTTTTGGTAGATTCCCGGACGAAAGCGACAGCGATAATAAAGATTTGCTAATCGTTTTTAATCAAGCCAAGAACGCGCTAATAGCACTACCGCAGCTGCAATTCACAAAAGACGGCTTTATTAGTCGCAAGATTATTGTCTACGACACACACGACAGCTCCTGGCGATACTCAAACACAAACAATACACACAGGCATTACGGCTGCGTCGCCTATCTCAACAAAGAAAAGTGTTTCGATTTGGTCCATATGGCCAGAAAAGGCATTATTGGCACAGGCATTCCAGATCAGTGTTACAAAGATGACTCTGCGATTAAGCTAGAAAAATGGACAAGAGTTCGCACGGATGTAGATATTAAAAACCTCTTATCAATCGCCGGAGACTTTCATGATGGCTACGTCGCGGAATGTCAAAGAGACAGAAAAACCGGAAACATCCGCGCACTATTCAAAGGCACATGGGGGACTAACATCGAGCTGGTCTTCCAAGGCGAAGCCTACTGCCATCTTCACGACCCAAACGAATACGAACCATGGTGGTACGACTGCCTACTTACCAGATATCGCAACAAATTCTATCTCATCGACTCGTCAGTCGCCAAAGCCGAAGACTGCGCCAACTGGGATACCGACTGCTTCTGCGCAAAAGAGCTTTTCTACCATGTTATTCCTCGATAAAACACGCCAAAGCGTTTATGCTACAATGTAGTTATGAATACAATCTCTGAACTAATTGGACCGTTGTATCAAAAGCTCCTCGAGATTTGCTCGAAGTATGACATTTCGCTAAACCTCGATATTCAGGATCCATCATTAAGCTTCGACGATCTTACGCAGGTTAGAGATTTTCTTTACGCCCAACTCAAACGCGCGCTCGAAAACTGCCAGCCAGGTGACACCATCACTATCGCAGAACAACATAACGACAAACAGGTTCGCTTTACAGTAAAGGACAGCGGCAAATCACTCACGAAAGAACAGCAACAAGAGCTACGCGACCAAGATCTAGAAGTCCGCACCCGTTACGGCTACGACAATATAGTTACAATTAAATTCGATATTGTATAAAAAAAATACTCCCGGGCTACGGGAGTATTTATTTCTTTTTGAGCTCTAGGACAAATCCGCCACCAGGAGCCATATATATCTCAAAGCGATCGCCTTTACGAACAGTGCGCTCTTCAATCGTATGACCAAGCTGATTGTCTCTGTAATGCGCGTCATCGGAATCACGATACAACTTAGCCTTGTAAGTTGCGCCTTCTTCCAGATAATCGAAACCTAGCAAAATCTTGCGACCATCCTCATTCGTCACGCCACCTACATACCAATCAGGACTATTCCAAGCCTGGCGAGCCACAACATAATATTGGCCAATTTCGCCCATCAAAGGAACGGTTTGCTCCCAGTTTACAGGTACATCACGAATAAACTCATACAAATCAGGATGACTCTCTTCATAGAAGCGCGGACGATCCGCAGCCATCTGCATGCCAGAATAAATCGTAACGTAGTAAGCAATCTGGCGAGTAATAGTTGTCACAATACGCTTAGTAGGATTGCCAACATCAAAAATGCCACTAGTATAATCCATGCCACCAGCAAGTAAACGAGTATATGGCAAGAAGCAGGTATGTGAAGGAGACAGACCACCGCCTTCATATTCCTGGCCACGAGCACCTTCGCGCGTCATTAAATTCGGCCAAGTGCGTTCAATGCCAGTACTCTTAATTGGCTCATGAACATCAAGCATAATGCCATAATGCGCAGCAAGCTCGAGCGCATACTGATAATGCATCACGCCAAGCTGAGAATGATGAAATTCGCGCTGATTATTAATCACCATGCGCGAACCAGCATAGCCAGACTTAATATACTTTACGCCACGCTCCTGCAAATGCTTGTAGGCATTGCCAATTTGCGACTCGTAGTTATCAACAAAGCCAACCGTCTCGTGATGGCCAACAATCTCAACGCCTTTTTCCTTAGCATAACGGCAAACTTCATCCAAATCGAAATCCGGAGTAGAATCCAAGAATTTATTATTAACGCCATTCTGAAGCCAGTCGCCCTCCCAGCCATCATTCCAACCCTCAATCAAAAGGCCATCGAGACCTAGGCGAGTACAGTAATCGATATATTCCTTAGCGTGGTCAGTCGTAGCACCATGGCGATCGCCAGGAGCCCAAGTCCACTCACCAACAAACATTGCCCACCAAATGCCCAAGAATTTAATTGGCTTAACCCAAGAGAAATCACCGCGCGGAGCAGGGTTCAAATTCAGCATCATGCGGCTCGTCGTAAGCTCCAAAGGATTATCCGCAATAATCATCATGCGCCATGGCGTATTGAACGGCAAATTTACATAAGCCTTCATGCCGTCAGAAAGCGGCGTAATATCAGCCTGCAAACCATGGTTATTCATCTTCACGGTCATGCCGCCATAGTTATAAAGACAGGCCTCATGCAAAGCAACATAATTACCAGTCGTCGATTTAATCGTCAAAGGCGTATGTACTGACTCCTGCAACTCGTAGACGGATTTTTCCGTATAAATATATTCGTAACGGTCTGGCTGATATGCTGGAATACTCCAGGAACGATCGTTAGGATTAAAGCAGAACTCGGTCATTTCTTCGGAAATTACCAATGAAGACATTTCAGGCTGCGCTGGAATCTCATAACGGAATGCTACGCCGTCATCATATGCACGAAAACGCAAAGTCAAAAGGCGTGAAGGCTGAATAACTTCTTCGAGATAAATAATCGTTTCAACATAATTATCACGAATGTAATGCTGTTCGCCCCAATAAGCTTCCCAAGTTTCATCCTTCTGGCGGTTAAAACTACGGACCACACTAAAGCTATGATCCAGCGACGAACCATTGCGCAAACGAAGGCCAAGACGAGATTTATGAACGATTTCCTTGTCGTCTTTCTTAACCGAGTAGTAGAGGTCGCCATGCGTAAGCTCAAAAACAATCACGACGCGCCCATTTGGGGACTTCGTTTCAAAAATCGCATCAGTCTGCGCCTTCTTGAAAAGCTTACTTAGAAAGCCCACGCCTCTTCCTCGTACATATTGGACTAATTATAGCATTAGCATGTTAAAAATACTACATAGTTAGTTACAAATAACAGATAAAAACTGTTAAAATAGATTACATGAAAGCGTTGTATAGGAGGTATCGCCCACAAAGCCTACAGGAGGTTGTGGCAGAAAAACAGGTAACCGAACCACTGCTCGCATCACTCGAAAAAGGCCAGATCGGACACGCATATCTTTTTGTTGGTCCTCGCGGCTGCGGCAAAACTTCCGTCGCGCGCATTCTAGCACACCAGATTAACGGCTTTAAATATGAGCTAGAAGATAATTACTTGGATATTATTGAAATCGATGCCGCAAGCAACACTAGCGTCGACAACATCCGCGAGCTGCGCGAAAGGGCAGTAGTGGCACCAGTTGAAGGCAAATACAAAGTTTACATTATCGACGAGGTCCATATGCTCTCGAAGTCGGCCTTCAACGCCTTGCTTAAGACACTCGAGGAACCACCGGAACATGTAGTCTTCATTATGGCCACAACGGACTTTCAGAAAGTGCCAGCAACGATTGTTTCGCGCTGCCAAACCTACCAGTTTAAGCTCGCCGACGAAAGCGAGATGTTTGAGCATCTCAAAAAGATTACAAAAGCCGAAAAAATCGACATCGAAGATGAAGCCCTAAAAATCATCATCAATCGTGGCGGCGGCTCATTCCGCGATACCTTGTCTCTACTTGATCAGATTTCGACAATCAGTACCAAGAAAATCAGCGCAGACTCCGTGCGCGAAATCCTAGGCATGCCTAGTAGTGAATCCGTAAAAATCCTATTAGACGCCTATAAGAGCCAGGACCTAGATACGATCCGCACGCAAATTGTCGAGCTCAAAAAGAACAATGTAGATATCCCGCAAATCGCCGAACAAATGATTGCGCAGATTATTAATAAAATGGATATCCAGTCACTCGCAATCGTCGAGCCGCTAACCGAAGTCCCAAAGTCCAATTTTCCAGAAGTTAAGCTGCTAAGCATTCTTGCAACTCCGAGTATCAAAAACCCAGTAGTAGTCCAGGCAGCGCCACAAATCGTACAGCCTAAAGCACCAGAGCCACCAAAGGTCACGCCTAAACTAGAAGTTAAGCCGGAGCCAAAACCCGAGCCTAAGTCAGAGCCAAAAGAAGAACCAGCAGTAAAGATAGAAACCAAACCAGAACCAGCCGCCGCAGCAAAACCAGCAGAGTCTACTCAGGAGTCCGTAAAAGCCCCAGAGCCGGCCAAACCACAAATTGCAAAAACCGAGTTTACAACCAACGACGAACTCTGGCAAGCAATCCTTGACCATGTCAAAGAAAATGCCTGTTCTATCAAGAGTCAAATGGAAGAGTCCAATTATCAAATTGTCGACAAAACCCTCACGATTTATACGGGCAAGAAATTCTACAAGAGTCAAATCGAAAAGAAGCGCGGCATTATCGCCGAAGTTTGCCCGAGCGACTACGATATCGTGATTAGCGAAGAGTCAATACGCAGCGACGAAACCATGGCAAACATTGCAGAAATTATGGGTGGCGGAGAGGAGGTCGCCATTACCGAATAATGGCGTAACGAATTATGCAAGAAGAGTACGAAGAAAACATCAAAGCGCGAACCGAGCGCATCCCACCACAGAACCTCGACGCCGAGAAATCTCTTTTGAGCTGCATTTTAATCTCCGAAGAATCACTGCCAGACGTTACTGAAATTGTTTCGCCAAAAGACTTTTATGACGAGCGCAACCGCCACATTTACAATGCAATGTGGAATCTATACGAAAAGCACCAGCCAGTCGACCTTTTGACGGTCAGCAACGAACTAAAGCGTCACAAGCTAACCGCAAAAGCAGGCGGCAATACATATCTTTCAGACCTATCAAGCTATGCACCAACCGCAGCGCATGCCGCTGCCTATGCTGAGCTTGTTGCAAGCTGCGCCGTTCGCCGTCGCCTCATTTCAGCCGCCGCAGACATTACCGAGTCCGCATACGACGAATCTTCGGAAACTCAAGAACTCCTAGGCGATGCCGAGAAATCACTATTCGAAGTTTCCGAGCAGAACTCGCATGGCGAAATGATTTCAATGGCAGACCTCTTGTCGTCCACCTTCGATCGTCTCGAAGAGCTCTACGAAAACAAGGGCACCCTCGCTGGCTTCAAAACCGGCTTTACCGACCTCGACCGCATGACCGCCGGTCTCCACAAATCCGACCTTGTGATTCTGGCGGCTCGTCCTGCAATGGGTAAGACCGCATTCGCACTAAACATTGCGCAGAACGTCGCCAAAATCAACAACAAAGCCGTACTTATCTTCTCGCTCGAGATGGGTAAGGAACAGCTCATCAACCGTATGTTGGCAGACGCATCTGGCGTTGATTCCTTCAAGCTTGAAACCGGTAACTTTAACGGGGAAGATTTCGAGCAAATTTCGCAGGCAATGGCCGACATGAGTGAGATGCAAATCTTCATCGATGATACTCCGGGCCTAACCGTTATGGATATGCGCACAAAATGCCGCCGCCAAGCTCACGACAACGAGCTCGGCCTCATCATTGTAGACTACCTACAGCTTATGAGTGGTAGCTCCAAGCAAGCGCAGGGCAACCGTGTCCAGGAAATTTCGGAGATTTCACGCGGTCTCAAGCTTATCGCCCGCGAGCTCAATGTGCCAGTTATCGCCTTGTCGCAGCTCTCACGTTCCGTCGAGTCACGCGATGTTAAGATCCCAATGCTATCCGACCTTCGCGAATCCGGTTCTATCGAGCAGGATGCTGACATTGTCATGTTCCTATACCGCGAAGATTACTACAACCCAGAAACCGACCGCCAAAATATTACTGACCTTATTCTTGCAAAGCACCGCCGTGGCGCCGTCGGCTCAATTGGCCTCTACTTCGACAAAGCGCGCGTTCGCTTTATGGATCTCGACGTCAAGCACGACGAGAACATGATGTAGTCCGACCCCTGTTAATTTGCAGACCATAAGCAAATTTGCTAAAATATTTTTAGTGAAAGACAAAACAAAACAATTCTTTCTTTATCGCCATCGTTTCATATTTGGCTACATCATTATCGGCATTATTTTCGTGCTTTTGCTATGCTTGCTTCCGATTTTGGTACCAGGTGGACTTAGCGAAGGAGAAATGAGCGCCGCCGTTAGTGCAGATTCAATCAGCTTTAATTTTATTAAAGACGGCAATGCTATCAACTTGCCATATTATGGCGTCCAAAAAGTCTGTTTGAAACTACTTGGACTAAACATCTTTGCAATTCGCCTGCCATCAATCATTTTTGGCGCAGCCGCAGCATTCTTTATCGTCCTACTCCTTAACCGCTGGTTCAAATCCGATGTCGCCATGATTAGCTCCATGCTAACTACGCTATCGACCGCATTCCTATGCCTCGCAAACTTCGGCACGCCAGATATTATGTATGTATTTTGGCTAAGCTTTATCTTGTGGCTCGGCAGTAAAATCGTCGGTAATAAAAACATCAAAGCGATCTTCGTAATCCTATTTACCAGCGCAATCGCTTTCTCACTCTACACGCCAAACCTCTGCTATGTTGCCTTGGCAATTCTAATCGCAGGCCTCATTCATCCACATCTACGCTGCTCAATTAAGAATTTGAAAACCTGGCAGCTAATCGTCGCGATCGCAATCTTTATCCTTGCAATCTCGCCACTTGCTTTGTCGCTCATTTTCTCGCCAAGCAGCATCATTAAACTCACTTTCATGAATGACTTTACGCCAAAGCATTATGTACAGAATATTCGCGACGCCTTCATGCCATTCTTCTCATTCGCTCTAGCATACGATAGCGTCTACCTCGCGCCACTATTCGGTCTAGGCACAGTCGCACTCATTATTATTGGCGCACTTGCGTCAATCGACAGACTATTCACATCAAAGAATATCGCAACTCTAATCCTTATTGGCTTCTCGGTTCTAATTTCAGGCCTCAGCAAAAACGCCGCTGTTGCCATTGTTGTACCAGTCGCAATTCTTACCGCCGACGCAATCGAATCGTTAATCACACGCTGGCACAGCCTATTCCCAAATAACCCATACGCGCATATCATTGGAGCCTTCCCAATCGTCGTAATTATCGGCACGATGCTTTCGTCCGGCCTCTCACACTACCTACAAGGCTACCACTACACGCCACGCGTAACTAAGAACTTCACATCGGACATCGAAATTATCAACGCAAACCTCGAATCCGGTGACATTCTGATTATTGGCGAAAACGATTCCGAAAGCTTCTATAAGCTCTTTGAGAAATATAAATCAATCAATGTCGTTTATGACGTACCAAAAAACTACGACACACGCATTGCGGTCCTAGGCAATAAGCTTGACGACGATAATCTAGAGCTTTCTCATATCGCCACCTCGTCAAATAGCCGAAACTCTGATAGACTATACATATATACCAAAGCTACTGAAAAAGAAGAAGAAACGGGAGAAGAATAATGGGACAGACCATGGATCAGATGAAGATGCTCAACGAGCTTCGCAAAGCACAGAAGAGCCTCAAGAACGAAATCGTAGAAGTTGAAGCTGGCGACGGCGCAGTTGTTATCCAGATTACCGGCGAATTGAAGATTAAGAAGGTCAGCCTCGACCCAGAGAAAATCGACCTCGACGATATCCATGAGACCGAACGCTGGATTGAAAACGCACTTCGCGACGGTTACGCAAAGGCTCAGGAAATCGCAACCGAGAAGATGAAGCCACTCATGGGCTCACTCGGCAATTTCGGAATGTAATCAAACATTTTACAAAAACTAGGCTTCGGCCTAGTTTTTTATTGGTATACTTATCTTATGTTACCTGCAGCTCTAAATGATTTGATCGAATGTCTTGGCCGCCTACCCGGAGTTGGACCTCGCACCGCTGAACGCTACGCCTACTTTTTACTTAAAAATGATGAGGCCATATCCAAGAATCTAGCTACCGCACTCGACAAGCTCCACAGAAGTGTCAAGAGCTGCCCAAAAACCTTCGCACTAATTAGTAGCGACAATGACATTTCACCGCTCTACGACGATCCTGCACGCGATAAAAGCACTATTCTTGTCGTCGAGGAACCGCTAGACATATATGCCATCGAGCACACCAAGAGCTTCCATGGCACTTATCACGTACTGGGCGGCGCCATTTCGCCGATGGATGGAATTACGGCCGATCAGCTCCACATCAAGGAACTCATTGAGCGTGTCGACGAAGACAACGTGACCGAAATTATTATTGCAACAAATCCATCAGTGGAAGGCGAATCAACAGCAGTCTTGCTAGAAAAGCTATTACACGAAAAATACCCAGAGCTACAGATCACTCGCTTGGCACGCGGTCTACCATCTGGCATCTCTCTAGAATACGCCGACCAAATTACGCTAGCGTCGGCGCTCAACAACCGTACGCGTCTATAAGCGCACTAATTTTGACACACACCACCGAATATGTTATAACAATAAACATCAAAGGGTGGTGTACTTTAGTATTTTTGTGAGTTTTTTCTAGAGTCCAACCCTTCGAAATTTACCTTACGGAGGACCATAAAAATGCCACTTTCGACCATTATTCCGATCGTCATCGGAGTAGTCATCCTGATCGTTGTTATCGTTGCGCTCTTCGCTATGATTAAGACAGCCAACGGTAACGAAGCCCTCGTCGTGTCTGGCGTTGGAGCCACCGACAAAAATGGTAACCCCACCATCAAACGTGCGGGCGGCAGAGTCGTAATTCCTTTTATCCAAAAGGCAAAATACTTCGATCTCTGCGTAAGAACCGCAAAGGTCACCGGCGACATCACCAAGACCATGACTGGTGTGCCAATCAGAATCGACTGGGCCGTCGCCTACAACCCCGACATTTCTAGCGAAGACAGTCTCCAAAGAGCAGTATGCAACTTCCTGGACAAAAACGACGCAGATCTTCAGAGAGTAATCCTCGATGTTGTCTCGGGCGGCGTTCGTGCTGTTATTGCAAAGATGACGCCCGAGGAAGTTATGAACGGAAAAGATAAGCTTGACGATCAAGTCAAAGCATCTATTGCCGCCCAGATGAAGGATCTCGGATTCAACGCGATCTTGTCCATTCACGAAGTAGACGACGCTCCTGACGGCACATATTATCAGGACCTCGCCGCTAAGGATAGGGAAACTGTTCGCAGAGAAGCAGCCAACATTACAGCAGAGAACGAACAGTCTATGCGCGAAAAACGCGCCCAGACCGATCTCGCTGCACAGCAGGCAGAACTCGATGCACAGGTCGCAATCGCCGAACGCGAACGCGATACGAACGTCAAAAAAGCACAATTCGAAGCCGAAACGGCACAAGAACGTGCAAAGTCGCAGATGGCCGGCGAGCTCGAACAGCAGAATATCAATCGACAGCTCGAAGAAAAGAAGGGCGCCGTCGCTGTTATGCAGGCAGAGCAAGCCAACTTGGCAGCCGTAAAGCAGCAAGAAGTTGCTATTACTCAGGCCGAAACAGCGAAGAAGACGTCCATCATTGACGCTCAAGCCGAGGCGGCCCGCAAAAAAGAAGTAGCTACTGGTGAAGCTGAAGCGCTCAAGGTTTCATCTGCTGGACAGGCAGAAGCCAAAAAACTAACCGCCGCCGGCGAAGCCGAAGCAGCTGCAATTCGCAAAACTAAAGAAGCGACCGCAGAAGCCGAGGCAAACAAGATCGAAGCTGAAGGTTCAGCATCTGCACGTAAGATCGAAGCTGAAGGTGCGGCTACCGCGCGCAAAACGGAAGCAGAAGCAGAAGCTACAGCCACAAAGGCAAAAGCCGAAGCCGACGCAACCGCTATTGAAGCAAAAGGTAAGGCAGAAGCTGCAGCCATTGCCGCAAAAGGTAAGGCAGAAGCCGAAGCAATCGAAGCTAAGGGTAAGGCAGAAGCCGAAGCCGCAAGAGCTCTGTCTGATGCACAGGCTGCCAACGAAAAAATCAACTTCGAACTTCAGAAAATCGAGATTGAGCAGAGAACTCGTGTCGAGGTTGCTACTAACGTTGCAACCGTCATGGCAGAGATTGGCAAGAATGCCAAATTCTATGATTTCGGCGGTGGCGCAAAGGCTGAAGGCGGCGGAGACCTCCTTACGAGCGTTCTTAGCCGCATCCCTCAGATTTTTGCCCAGGCAGACATGCAGAATCAGGCTCTGAATGGCGAACAGCTTACTGATACCGTCAAGAAACTTGTAGCTTCTGTTGCAGAACCTATCAAGTCTGACGGCAGCAGCAACAAGCCTGAATCCGACCAGATCGAATACAGCGAATAATCAAATCATCAACCTTTAAAAACTCACAAAAACAAGCCCCCGTGCAAACGGGGGCTTTGTTATTGCTAAATTATCTTTCGCTTGGAAGCGGATGAGCTAAAGCCATCTTACGAACCTCTTCGCGCAAGCGAGAATCGGTTACAGCATCTTGACGCTTATCGGCACAAATCTTAACAACCTCAAGCATCCAATCTGCAATCTTAACCATATCTTCCTCATTAAGGCCGCGGCTCGTAATTGCAGGCGTGCCCAAACGCACGCCAGAAGGCGTAAAGCGAGGCATCGTATCATTTGGAATAGCATTAGCATTCAAAGTCAAACCAATCCTATCCAAAGCACGCTCATAAGTCTTTCCATCAACGCCAAACGAAGACATGATATCAATTAAGATCAAATGATTGTCCGTGCCATCGCCAACCAGCTTAAAACCACGCTCTTTCAAAGCGTCCGCCAAAGCCTGCGCATTTTTTACAATATTAGCAGCATACTCCTTAAACTCAGGCTGCTCAGCTTCATAGAATGCAACAGCCTTAGCAGCAATGACATGCATAAGTGGACCACCCTGAGTGCCAGGGAAGACCGAGCGATCAATCAAGGTCGGGATATTCTCTAGCGTATGTTCAGGCTTCTTAAGTGGATTCGAAACTTTACCCTTAGTCAAAATCAAGCCACCGCGAGGACCACGCAAAGTCTTGTGCGTAGTGGTCGTCATGACGTTGAAACCATAATCTAGCGGATTTGGATGTACGCCGCCAGCAATCAAGCCAGCAACGTGAGCCATATCGGCCATCAAAAGACAGCCAGGAACCTTATCGGCAATCTTACGAATGCGTGCAAAATCAGGAACCTTCATGAACGCAGAATAGCCAATCAAAATAATCTTTGGCTGATACTCAATCGCTTTTTTCTCAATATCTTCATAGTCCAAATCGCCAGTCTCAGGATTTGTGCCATAGCTTACGAAGTTATAAATCTGCGCACTCTGAGTAACCTTAGCACCATGCGTCAAATGGCCACCCTGAGCTAAATCCATACCCAAAACCGTATCACCAGGCTCGAGCCAAGCATTATAAACCGCATTATTTGCCTGCGCGCCGCTATGTGGCTGAACATTCGCATGATCGGCATGGAATAACCTGCGAGCACGAGCAATCGCAAGGCGCTCGATCTTATCAGTATTATCCTGACCGCCGTAATAACGGTAGTTTTCGGTAGTTGCTAGTAAAACTTCTTTATCATCGCCATCAAGACCAGCAAAATTAGGATAACCTTCAGAATATTTATTGGTCAAAACAGAACCCATAGCCTTCAAAACACCTGCTGAAACGCAGTTTTCACTCGGAATTAGTTCTAGACCCTCACTTTGACGCTTTATTTCAGCATCAATCAAGTCAAAAATCATCTTGTCCATAAGACCTCCTTCTTTAGTAGTATTCTATCAGCCAAATGAAACATTCTAAACCATAAGCTCATTGTAGCACAAAAACATATAGCGCTAGAGCTATACTTGATTTTTTAAGCGAAATCTGCTATAATAAAGTAGATTGTCATCTCATTCAAACACTAAGGAGGTGATTTTATGATGACAATGGTTATTTATATCCTGGCAACCGAAATTATGCTGCTGGCAATTCTGGCAGCAAAGAGGAATTCAACTACGACATCCTCTGCCAACTCATCCATTGCAATCGCCAAAAATAGAATCACCGCCTTGAAGAAAATGGCAGAAAACCTCTTCTTCATGGACGGACCTGGTGGACCCGGCGGACCCGGTGGCCCTCCTGGTGGATTCGGACCTGGCGGTGGCCCTCCTGGCGGTCCCCCTATGGGATTCGGCGGCTGGGGCGGCTGGGGAGCTGGCGGCTGGGGCTATGGCCCGATGGGCGGCCCAGGCTACTGGGGACCTGGCTCAGGCGGCTGGGGTCAGTACAATCCGTACTATGGCCCTAACGGCTACGGACCTGGCGGTGGCGGAATCGGACAGAGAAGACTCCCGAGAAGAGCACGCCCTTCGCTCATGTCACGCATGATCGAGTGGAGCTGCTTCTACCACAATGTAAACAGCAAAGTGCTCGCCGCAATCTTCTTACTACTTGAGTTCCTGTTTCTAATTGCGGTTTGCATTGGAGTATTGTGGGCAATCATTGCATTTATCTTCTAACCCACATCCCCCGCAGCTACGGCTACGGGGGATTTTTTTTATTTAAACACAAAAAATTGGTAAAATAGGCTCATGAGTGTAGGAGGTATTTTGTTGCGCATGTACGCAACGCTAGGCTCTGCGATTCTTGCCGGAATCTTAAATATGATCTGGTGTAAGGCAGATTTTTTGAAACCCCTACAAAAACCGATTGATGGCGGTAAACACCTCTCCGATAAAAAACGCATCTTTGGCGACAATAAGACCCGGAAAGGCCTCGTCGGTTATATCTTGCTAAATTCGCTTTCGATGCTCGCACTCGGGCTACTTTTTAATGCCTGCAGCTGGAATGGCTACAGTTATATTTGGCAAAACCACGCTAATGAACCAATTTTCAATCTCCTGGTCGGCGCCCTGATTGGTCTTACCTATGCGCTATTCGAATTGCCTAACAGCTTCCTAAAGCGCCGCCTGGATATTAAGCCAGGCAAAACCGCAGCCGGATGGAAGCGCGCACTATTCGTAGTCTTAGATCAGGCCGACTCAATCTTTGGCATCTGCCTTATCGTTTGCATCTTCTACAAAATGAGCATTCCGTTCTATTTCTTATACGTACTAATTGGCACAGTTACACATATTATCCTTAATATGCTTCTGTATTTCGCGCATTTAAGAAAAAACATGTTTTAAGAGGACTAGATGATTATATCTTTCGACGACAGTAAATCAATATCCGACAAATACGGCAACAAGGCAAACTCGCTCATCGAGATGCGCAAGGCTGGCTTTAATGTTCCTAATGGCTTCGTGCTCGACAGTGATTCGTTTGATGGGTTTATTGCCGAGAATAAAATCGACAAACAACTCAGTAAAGGCCTCAAAGAAGGAAAGCTCAGTGAAGCCACACTCAAAAACTTCGACAAAGCCAAGCTTGGCGAGGATATTGAGAAGCTACTCGACAAAAATAAAACCTATGCCGTACGCAGTAGCTGCACCAAAGAAGACTTGGGCAACCTATCTTTTGCCGGACAATACAAAAGTTTCCTTTTCGTGAAGCCAGAAGACGTCGCCAAGAAAATCATTGAATGCTACAAGGCAACCTATAACAACAATATTGTTGCATATTGCCGCAAAAACGGGATCGAACTTAGCTCGCTTAAGATGGCGGTCGTCATTCAAGAGATGGTCGACGCAGAACATAGCGGCATCTGTTTTACCGTCGATCCAATGACCGGCGACGACAAAAACATGCTTATCGAAGTTGCTGACGGTATTGGCGAAAACATCGTTTCCGGCCGCAATGCGCCAGAGCAGTATCACTACAGCTGGTTCTATAACAAAACTAAGTTCGATAAGAGCAATAAATTCCTCGATAAGAAAAAGTTGCGTGAACTCGGCAAGATTTTCTCTGATATTCAGCGCCACTTTGGCTTCCCGTGCGATATCGAATTTGCCCTCAAAGACGACAAGCTATATATTTTACAGGCTCGCAAAATTACCAAAATTGTCTATGGCGGCTTCACGGATACCTGGACTACAGCGGACTTCAAAGACGGCGGTGTCTCCGCTACGGTCTGCCGCCCATTCATGTGGAGTCTTTACGAATACACTTGGGATTACGTTCTGCCAAAATTCATTTCAGATTCCAAAATCCTAACCAAGGAATACCTTGACCAACACGTCATGGGCGAAATGTATTTTGGCCGCCCTTACTGGAATCTCAGCGTCGTCAAAGAAACCATGAGTAAAGTCGTAGGTTACCGCGAACGCGAATTCGATAACGAATACGGCATTAAGGGTAAATATGAAGGCGATGGCGTCACCACAAAAGTCACGCCGGGCAGCTTGCTACGCCTAGGTCGCATGGCGCTCGCACAGAAGAAAATCGTCAGCGAACGCGAAGCTTGCGCCGAGCAGCTACGCGATGATTTACTCGCAAAATACAATGACTACATCCGCAATTTCGAATCAAACAAAAAGAGCCTCGTCAAAACTTGGCGCAAGCTCACGCATGACGACTACATCTGGAGCGAATCTAGCTATTTCTGGCAAATTTTTATCAATACCATTCATCAGTCGCTCTACAAAGATAGCCTTCTAAAATACCTGAGCGAAGACGAATACCTAACCGTTCTTGGTGGCATCAAGGACATTTCGCACCTCCGCCCATTCTACGCAATGTGGAGCGCTAGCCGCAGCTTCCGCGAGGATAAGAAGCTTAAATCCTACTGGCTCAACACTGACGAAAAACAGATTCGCAAAGATTTCGAAGCAAATCCAAAGAAGTTCCCAGAGCTCAAGAAGATTATCAAGGATTATGGCTACCACTCAGACAAGGAGCTCGACGTCGCTTATGATCGCTATTACGAAGATCCAACGCCATATATTGTCAACCTCAAGAATATGGTTAATCTTTCTGACGAATATGGTCCAGAGCATGACCAGAAGAATAACGAGCACAAATACGAAGAAATCATGGCTCATATCCGCGAAACGGTTAGCGCCAAAAAGTACGAAAAGGTTCAGCGCAAAATCAAGAAGATGCGCGAAATGCTTTGGTGGCGAGAAGAGTTCCGCGACACTTCAACTCGCTTCTACTATGCCGTCCATCTCTACACGAAAGCTCTAGGCGAGAGGCTCGCCAAGAAGGAAGTGCTCGAGCGCGCTTCAGATATCTGGATGCTCAAGCTTGAAGACCTCTGGAATTACTTCGATAACAACATCGACAGCAAAGAGTTACGCGCCATCGTCGACCGCAATCAGAAATACTACGATTCTTACAGAAACTACATGAGCGACAACGAAATCGTCCCAGGCGACAGCGCTCATTCGGTCAGCTCAAAGGGACAGCTCCATGGCCTTGGCGCCTGCAGTGGCAAAATTACCGCTACCGCTCGCGTCATTGAGGACTTTTCCGAAATCGAGAGGCTCGAAGAAGGTGATATTCTCGTCACGAAGTTTACTGATACTGGCTGGACACCGAAATTTGCCATTCTTTCGGGTATCGTTACGGAATACGGCGGCATTCTTTGCCACGCCGCTATCGTCTCTCGCGAGTACGGCATTCCAGCAATCGTAAACTGTCACGATGCAATGAAGAAGATCAAAGATGGTCAGAAAATCACCATCGATGGAAGCACGGGTGAAATTAAATTGGAGGACAAATAAATGCCAGTAGTCGGCAAATGGAATAAAAGCACTTGGTTAACTTACGCTAGCGTCGCAGCGGCGGGCACTAGCATGTATTTCGCGCTAGTAGGCGAAAATACATCAATCGCACACGCGTTACTTCTCTTAGCAGGCGTCTGCGATATGTTCGACGGCTTCGTTGCTCGCAAATGCAAACGTGACGCCAGCGAAAAGCACTATGGCGTCGAGCTAGACTCGCTCGCCGACACCGTAAGCTTCGTCGCAACTCCAGTCGTCATCGCCTTCGCTCTTGGCGCAAAAGAATGGTACGAGGTCGCAACGCTAATCTTCTTCATGATTTGCGGAGTCGCACGCCTCGCCTTCTTTAATATCCTTGTTGAAAAAGACAGCAACAAACCAGTCAAATACTACCGCGGCTTGCCAGTAACGTTTACGGCCTTCTTCTTGCCAATTGTATTCTTGGCGCTCAGCAAGCTTTTGCCAAGCGAAATCACGCCTATCATGTATGTTTCAACTATGGCTATTATTGGCATGCTTAACATCCTGGACTTCCATTGCCCGAAGCCAAAACCAAGCTTCTATGGCGTATTTTCAGTCATCGCAATTCTAACCGCAGCAGCACTCCTATTCCTATGACGAAGTTATACGATCGCAAAACCAAAGAAGTTACAGACATTTCACAGTATGGCAGTGCAGGACTTAGATTTTTGTATGGCAATCCACTTGGTCGCCTATTCCTAAAGCCACTAACAGGCCATTTCTGCTCAAAGCTTTACGGCAAATATATGCACTCAAAATTGAGCCGCAAGAAAATCCCAAAATTCATCGAAAAGAACAAGCTCAATATCGAAAACCCAGAACAATACCAAAGTTTCTCGGAATTCTTTACGCGCAGCGAAGAAAGAAATGTAGAAAAAGATAAGAACGCACTTATTGCGCCAGCCGACTCAAAGCTACTCGTATACGGAATCAGTGATAAGCAGCTCATTCATATCAAGTATTCCGATTATTCGCTCATCGACTTGACCGGCATGAATCTAGACAAATATAAGGGCGGCCACTGCCTAGTTTTTCGTCTCTCAGTCGACGATTACCATCATTATTGCTTTATCGACGATGGCGAGTATGCCGATCAGAAGCATATCAAAGGCAAACTGCATACCGTCAGTTCATTCTCCGACAAATACCCGGTCTTCGCCCAAAATGACCGCGTCGTCAATATCCTGAAAACCAAAAACTTCGGCGAAGTTGTGCAGATTGAAGTCGGAGCAATGCTAGTCGGCCTCATCAAAAACAAGAAAGTCGACAAGTTTAAACGCGGCGAAGAGAAGGGCTACTTCGACTTTGGCGGCTCAACCGTCGTCCTGCTCGTCGACAAAAACGTCAAAATCGACAAAGACATCCTAGAGCAATCAAAACGGGGTATCGAAACAAAACTAAGCTATGGTGAAAGGATAGGCGAAAAATGTTAAAGAGACTCTATATCTACTTCAAGGAGCGCTACCCAATTTTTGCACGCATTCTTGTGGGCGTAATTATTTTCTGCGAAATCTACTTTATTATCTTGCTCAACAACGGCGTTACCTGGGATGCAATTGCACCAAAACTCGGCATCCAAGAAGCTGTCGGCGCCTTCACGGTTTTTGCGTTCCTTATGTGGCTGCGCATCGCCGACGATCTCAAGGATTACGAAACCGACAAGAAACTCTTCCCGGAGCGCCCACTCCCAAGCGGCCGCGTCAAAATCAAAGACGTCATGATTATCTGTACGGTTGTCCAGGTTATTGCAATAGCACTAAACCTTATCTTCATGAACAACTGGATCTTCCTAACTATTCTCTACGTCTATGGCTACCTAATGAGCAAATGGTTCTTCCAGCGCTCAAAAATCCAGCCAAGCCTACCGCTAGCCCTCGTCACCCATAACCCAGTCCAGGCCATCGTAAACCTCTATATCATTTCCTTCACGGTTATCAAATACAATATTCAGCCAATCTCATTCATTAACATCATGGCGCTCTTTACGCTCTATTTCCCAGCCTTAATTTGGGAAGTTTCACGCAAGATTCGCGCGCCAAAAGACGAAAACGCCTACACGACCTACTCAAAGCTCTTTGGCTACAAGAAAGCAACCAAATTTGTACTCGTCGTCACTCTTATTGACATAGTCACTAACTTCATCCTTGTCTGGAACCTCAACAAGATTTCAGTCGCTGTTCTGGCTTTGCTTGCAACTTGGATGACCTTCACCTTCGCTAGCTTCATCAAGAATCCAAAGAGATTCAAACTGGTAGACAAGGTCGAGCTCTACACTTATCTCCAGGAGACGACTATGCTCCTAACGATTGTTACTTTCTTGGTAATCGGAAAAATCTAAATGTACGGCAGCAAAATAGACAATCTTCAAAAACTCCAAAACTGGGGAATAGAAAATGTTCCGGAATTCGAAGTAATCAGTTTTGCTGACGCCATAGACGACAAATCCGCCTTTGCTAGCTTTTTTGCGAGCAACAAGGACAAAAGCAAGCTCAAAGAGTACCTCGAACAACATCTTAAAAGAGATTACTCCGTCAAACTAAAATCCGACACCTACGCTGTGCGCTCGTCTTCGAATCTGGAAGACAGCAAAGATAACAGTTTTGCGGGGCAATTTAAGACTTTTCTAGAAGTCGAGCCAGCAGACTTGTCCGAAAGGATTTACAAGTGCTTTTTGTCGCTCGCCTCAGAAAGCGCCCTCGCATATATCAAGAAGAAAAAGCTCTCGCCAAGCCAAATCGAGATGAATGTGTTGGTTCAAAAAATGATTCATTCAGAGTTGGCAGGCGTCATCTTTACAGCTAATCCACAAGGCCTGCTTAATGAAACTGTCATTACGGTCGGCGAGGGTCTCGGCGAAAACGTCGTATCGGAGAAGGCTAAAACTACCAGCTACTATTACAACCGCACGGATGGAATCTATTATTTTGATGGCGCCAAAGATTATTTGAACCCTAAGCAAATCGAAAATATCATCGAAACTACCGCAAAAATCGAGAAGATTCTCGGCGATTATCTCGACATCGAATTCGCTTTCGCTAAAGGCAAGCTCTGGATTCTTCAGGCTCGCCCGATCACAACCATCGACGCCAGCGATCCGCTTGTCCTAGACAACAGCAATATCGTCGAAAGTTATCCCGGCATATCTCTGCCATTAACCATCTCCTTCGCAGAGCTAGTTTATAGTAGCGTTTTCGAATCTGAATGCCGCCGCGTACTTAAAGTCGAAAAGGAACTCCAAAAACAAAGCCATATTTTCAAGCAGATGGTCGGTTCCTGCAATGGTCGCATGTATTACAAAATCAGCAACTGGTACGCCTTGATTGATTACTTGCCATTCCGTAAAAAAATCACGCCAATCTGGGAGGAAATGCTTGGCCTCAAAAATAGTATCAAGCGCAAGCCAAAAGCCGGCCTCAAATACCAGGCTCGCGTTGCCAAGAACTACCTCAATGAAATCCGTAAAATTCCAAAGAATATGGAATGGCTCAACGAATACTTCACGCAGGTCGAGGCAGACTTCCGCAAGAAATTCTCAGAAGAGCTCGATCTCAAGCAAAGCATTCGAAGCTTCCATAGCATCGCTAACAAACTCATTCCACACTGGGATTACACTCTTATTAATGACATGTACGCCTTCATTAACGTCGGCATACTCAAAAAGCAACTCGGCGACGAGGCTAATGCGATTATTGCAAACATTTCAAACCTCGAAAGCATGCGCCCGGTTCAGGAAATGGTTCGCCTTGCTTATGCAAAAGACAAGATTCCACCAGAAGAATATAAGATTCGCTACAACAACTATCTCGGTAAATTTGGCGACCGCAATGTCGAAGAGCTGAAACTCGAAAGCAAGACCTTCCGCACAAACCCTGAGCTTCTCAAACAAAAAATCGAGGAATACCGCAAAAACCCAAAGCAGCTCGAGAGACTTTACGAATCCGTCATGCATCCGAAGCAGAAAGATTTAAGCGGCCTCAATCGAATTACCAAAGCACAACTTCGTCGCTGCGAAACTGGCATTAGGAACCGCGAAATCTCACGCCTAAACCGTAGTCGCATTTTTGGTATGGTAAGAGATATTTTCAATCATATCGCCGACCTACTGGCCAAGGACGGAGCAATCGCAAATAAAAACGATATCTACTACCTCCGCATCGAGGAAATCGAGCAATACATCAATCAAGCCTACGACCTAAAGCCAATCATCGCTAAGCGCAAGGCAGAATATAAAACCTACAGGCAACTCCCAGCATATTCAAAGCTAATCTTCACCCAAAAAGAGTTCGATAAACTTCCAACAAATATCAACTCGCATCCGCAAGAATTTTCCAGCAAAAGCCTACGCGGAACCGGTTGCTCGGAAGGGAAGGTAACCGCAAAAATCGTAGTCGTCGAATCAGTCGACCAACAAGACACTCAGGGCAAAATCCTCGTTACGCGCTCGACCGATCCAGGATGGGTCTTTATGCTATCAACCGCAAAAGGCGTCATCTCTGAACGTGGCTCACTCCTCTCGCACACCGCCATTATCTCGAGGGAGCTAGGCGTACCAGCCGTAGTCGGCGTCAAAGATGCAACCAAAATCCTAAAAACCGGCGACCTCGTCACAATCGATGGCCGTACGGGCGAAATAATCGTGGAGAAAGAAAAATGAAATGCATTGAATTTACAACCGAAACAAAGCGCATCAAAGATTTCCTGAGCCTACCAAAGAGACTATACAAACCGAGCGAGAATACTGAAGACCCAAAGCAAACCAAAGCCATCCTGCTAGGCAAGCATCCGCTCAGTAAATACTTCAAAGTTTATCCATTTATTATCTATGACAACAAGAAGCCAGTAGCACGCTTCGCCATCACGCTATATCCAGAAGACCACACTGCCTATTTCGGATTCTATGAATGCGAAGACAACAAGGCGGCCGCCAAGCTCGCTTTCAAAGAGGCAGAACAATTCGCAAAAGAGCACGATTGCAAGAAAATCGTCGGCCCAGTCGACTCTAGCTTCTGGATTAAATACCGCCTCAAAATTCGCAATTTCAGCGAAGCGCCTTATACGAGCGAGCCATACAACAAGGAATACTACCTCAATCAATTCAAAGATAATGGCTACAAAGTTTGCGACCATTACACTTCAAACCGCTATAAGCCAGCAGAATATGCCTACATCAATAAAGAATACGAAGGGAAGTTCGAAGAGTTTAAGAAAAAAGGCTACGAAATTCGCAGCCTAGAGCTAGATAAATTCGACGCCAGAATCAAAGACCTCTACAAACTTCTTACCGACCTTTACAAAGACTTCCCAATCTATAAAGATCTGAGCGAAGAAGACTTCGTAGCCGTCTTCAAAAGCTTCAAATCAATCGTCGACCCAAGCATGGTCAAGTTTGGCTACAAGAACAAAAAGTTCGTCGGCTTCTTTGTTAGTATTCCAAACTACGGCAACAAGGTTTACCGTCTCAATCCGGTCAATCTCGCAAAAATCCTTAAAATCCGCAAGAAGCCAGAGGATTACGTCATGCTTTACATGGGCGTAGATCAAGAACATCACGGCCTGGGCAGGGCACTAGTCTATAGCATTATCCAGGAGCTCAACCAAAGCAAGAAACCAAGCATTGGCGCGCTCGCACATGATGGCAAGGTAACTCAAGATTACGCCAAGGACATGATAGATAACGTATTTGAATATGTATTGCTAGAAAAGGAGATAAAGTAATGTTAGTTATTTCAGAAATCATCAAGAATGCCTACGAGAAATGGAAAGACAAAGGCTTCGTCTTCGAAAAAATCGACGGCGAATGGAAACCGACGACCTACGGCCAAATGATTGAGCGCGCAGACGTACTTGCGCATAAACTCATCGATGATGGCCTTGAAGGCAAAAACATCATGATTTTCTCGCGCAACTGCGCAGATTACCTCACGGCCGACCTTGCAATTACGGCCTACGTCGGTGCCGTCGCAAACGCCAACTGCCAGATTCCACTTGAATCAGTCGAGCGTCTCATTAATAAGGCAAATATCGAAGCTGTCCTATACGAAGAAATCTTCGAACCAATGTTTGCCGAAATTGCCAAGAGCCACCCAGAAGTTAAACTCTACCCACTCCACAAAACCATGGCCGAGCTCGAACAGCCAGGCGAACTCTTCGATTTTCCAGTCAAAGACCCAGAAGTTTGCTCGAAGATTATCTTCACGAGCGGCACTACTTCCGATCCGAAAGGCGTCATGCTTTCGCTTCGCAACATCTTCGCCGGCTGGGATTCCTTGCAGCGCCGCACGCCATTTACCGAAGACGAAGTCGCATACTGTTTCCTACCAATGCATCACACCTACGGCAACATCTACAACTTCCTATACTCCCTAATCGGTAGCACTCAGCTCTATCTATGCAGCGATACTAATAAAATTGCAGAGGAACTACTCGAAGTTAAGCCAACCATCTTCTGCGCAGTTCCAATCATCTATCGCCGTCTCTATGAAGGTTATGGCGAAAAGCTAGCATATGCATTCGGCGGCCGCGCCAAATATCTATTCTGCGGTGGCGCCTTGCTCGACCACCAACTACGCCGCTTCTACAAAGAGCATGGCCTCATGATTCTTGAAGCTTATGCGCTCACTGAAACCGGCTCATCCTTCAGTATCGAATATCCAAACAATGACGACTTCGAGAGTACCGGCACAGTCTTCGAAGACATGGACGTAAAAGTCATTAATCAAGACGCCAACGGCGTGGGCGATATCGTCGCAAAGGGTAACTGTGTCTTTATCGGTTACCTCAACGACGAAGAGAAGACCAAAGAAGCCTTCACCGAAGACGGCTACTTCATTACTGGCGACTATGGTCGCATGAGCGAAGACCGCCACATCTACGTCATGGGTCGCAAAAAGGACGTCCTAATCGGCGAAAATGGCGAGAACGTCTATATTAACGACATTCAGGCAGAGCTCATGAAAGCCTGCGAATCTGTCGCTAAAATCAAAGGCGCACTCAAGGATGGCGGCATCTTCTATACCGTCTACATCAAAGACGGAGCGGAGAACGAAGTGAACGCTGCGATCGAAAAATACAACGAAAGCGCCGTTAAGGCTAACCGCATTGCTAACTACGAACTACTATCCGAAAAAGAAGTAACCTACAAATAAAACAAAGCCCGAGCAATCGGGCTTTTTAGGAGCAAGAAAAAGTCCCCGCACTTTTAAGCATGCGGGGACAGGATGTCTACAATCGTTTCATTTTGCAAACCTCCATACATTTGCGACTCGGGAAAGAATCTTAACCGTATTGGCGATCGCCAACGAAGATGCTTTCCCGGGTCTACCCACGGCTGATTTTTACAGTCCCGTCTGCTTGTCATTCAATGCATGCAGCATTGTCTATCATGCCGGGTAAGCATGAAGCAGCTGGAGACTGGGGCCGCGCCCAGCGAAACTATAGTCCGCCAGGTGCGAACCGGGGCTCCATTACGTACAGGCAGGAGAATGTCGTGCTAATCGACCAAACGGGCTGCGTTTTGCACCCGTCATCCGGCTCGATATAGCATGTATCCTCGAAGAGTACGTGATCATGGAAGCAATTCCGGCTCTTGTTATTCACCCATCTCACCTCAATTCTTTAGAACTTCACGTTTTTTAACGTAATATTTTGATTATATCACATTATGCCATTTTTGTCAATAATAAGCATAATAACTACCCAAGAAACCCCTTAACACGAAAATCCCCGTCTAATCTAGGCGGGGTGTTTTTCGTTCTTATCTTACTTGTCGCAATTAAAAAATCTTCCAATATCCGTCAAATCCCTTCCATGCACTCATAGCAATCAGTTTTTTCTCAATTGTTTCCACGTTGTCTGCCCCAATCTTTTGAGCAAGCTCAGCCGGCTCGTAGGCCAGAAAGCCTCTCAGTTTGGAGATCTTCTCAGGAAACGTGATATTACAGATATCATCACCAACAATATCCTTCATATCCATGTCGAGTAACTTAGAATCGAAAGCACCAATGCGCGGCGAGTCCAGCCCTGACCGTCTCTCAGCGCGAGCGCAGTTAATCTCGCGATTAACCAAGCCCTTTAAGTGGCGAGTTGATAAACCGTTAACCACCGACATTAAGACACACAAACTGCCGAGTTTATTCTCGGGATAGTTCTCGATGTCAATAGAGCAGAGCTTATCGAGTAAAACTATAAAGTATGAGGTTGTCTTGGAATCTGGCAAAGTTTCGTTCGAAAATGGATCATTCTCGTTCAGATCAAAGCTTGTTGTTTCGTGGATTCTATTAGCACGATCCTGAATTCGCTTACTATAGTCAAAAACAGGTTCGAGCAAATCCTTGAAGTAGAAACACATGTCCCTCTGATCTTCTACGCTGTACTTGAAGTAGTTGAGATTCAACATACTACCAACGCGCAGAACGCAAGAATCGATCTTACTCTTAGCTTCATCCTTCGATATGCTGAAACGCCTGGCAATCATCGTAGTGGTCGCGATACGCTCCTGTCCGAAGCGATACGTCAAAATCATACGGTCCACACCATAAAACTTTTCGCTAAAGGCATAATCGAGCATGTTTAAGAAATCCTTATCCAGCTCGATATCGTCTACCTTTTTGCCAGCGACAGCATTGATGAGGTTACGCGCAAATTTTTCATTCATGCAATCCTCTCCTTTCAAAATAGTCGTGGGTGGGCAATCTATCGAACAGTAAGATAAGTGTAAAGGTACGCTACCGCCAGTATATAATATTTTCGTAATAGTCAAGATGGCTAGATTGGTAATTATTGACATACAAAGCATGATATTGCATAATAATCACATCTTGCGCACCACGCAAATGCACATTAAGGATATTGACTATTTGCTTTAACGCGCGAGTTTTCCACCCGCCACTACATGGCCACCCAAAACCCAAAGGAGGGTAAAGAGATATGAGTATTACAATGTCAGCCTACCTGAAAAAAGTAACAACAAAGTATCACGAAAAGTATGGCACCTGCAACATCGGAGGGGAATTCTGCGAGTTCATCAAAGAACTCATTAAGCATCTCAACGATAGCATTATTGTTGAGGCCGACCCCGAAAACATTCGCCCGGACACTCTCGTAAAATGGTATGCAAATCTGCAGATTCCCGACGACGACCTCGACTTCTATTTCGAGAACACTCTCAGCAATTACTATGTGAGTGCCGGCGAAGAACCACTTGGTCCACGCCACCCTGAAGTCATGATCGAGAGAGCACTCGATAGGCTCGACGAGCACAGTTGGAAGTCCGCAAAATCCTTCGCTACTTTTATCCTGCAGAGATTCATCGAAATGGATAAGGAACAGAGAGAAGTCTACCACGAAGTCTCCAACATCTACGAAGACTGCATCTATACCGATATGCACTTAAGGCATGATTTCGCATGGTTTGCTCGGCGCTTCGACATTTTCAACCCGAATCCGGACAATGAATCATTCGACCAAAAAGAAATCGACGGCTCGCTACTCGAAGAACTCGACGACATGTACTTTGATGAGCCCGATATCTATCCCTAAGACAAATAAGGCAATATCCATTATCCACATACGCAAAGTATGGGGATTTTTTATGATCTCGCAAACAACAAAAAAGACAACCCTTTCGGATTGTCCCTAATAATCGAATGTGGTGGTCACGGCTGGACTTGAACCAGCGACACGCGGCTCTTCAGGCCGCTGCTCTACCAACTGAGCTACATGACCATCCGATATCTATTATCTTAGCACAAAAAATTCGCCATTTCTAGTCCTAGATGCTAAAACGTTGCGAAGGCGCTAATCTTTGAAAAAATCACAAAATATGGTAATATAGGTCCTGTTCGTCATAAGAAAGAGAAAGACGAACGCACATTTTCAAAGAGTAAGGAAATCCCCCATATGCAATGGAGGTGCATATTTTTGGCAAACGAACCCCAGGCAAGCGATCCAGCAATCGACCAGCTGGACGACATAGGCTTGCTAGGCATGCAGGAGCTTAATGGAAAACTCATGCGCGAATTCGCAGAAGCATTCGCTAAGGTTATCGACACCAAGGACGAATACACGAACGGACACTCGATTCGCGTAGCAACTTACACTAAAATGCTCGCTACACAGCTTGGCTATGATGAAAACGAAGTCGAGCGTATGTATAACGCCGCACTCCTGCACAACATTGGCAAGATTTGCATACCTACGGAATTACTGTTAAAGGAATCCACTCTAACAAAAGAGGAGTATGCGCTTATTCAATTACATTCTTCCAGAGGGTATCAGATACTCAAAGGAATCATTAGTATGCCTGAATTCGCTCAGGCAGCCGGATGTCATCACGAACGTCCCGATGGCAAAGGTTATCCAAGAGGCTTAAAGGGAAAGGGGATTCCGAGAATTGCTCAGATTATCGCAGTCGCAGATGGATTTGACGCAATGTATTCCGACAGGCCCTACAGACCCCGCATGAATTTCGAGTGCGCCATACAAATAATCAAAGAAGGCAAAGGCACTCAATTCGCAAGCGATGTAGTAGATGCATTTCTTGCACTAGTAGATAAAGGTATTCTTCGCGCGAAGGACGACAATGGCGGAGGATGCTTTGACAACATCGACAACATCTCGAGGTAAAAACTCTTAGCACGAGAATATAAATCCTTACTCTATCCAAAAAAGCCGCACGACTATAGTGCGGCTTTTTCTTTTTGACGAATATTCGCAATTATTGCATAACAACAGATTACATAAGATGATATAATATAGTTATGAAAAAATTTAATACGTCGCCGTTATCCGGCATGCAAGAACTCCTACCAACCGAGCAGGTCGTTTTTGACAAGCTCAAACAAAATATTAGCGACGTATATCACCATCACGGCTTCTTAAGTATCGAAACGCCAATCATCGAACGTACCGATATTCTTCTCGCTAAGGCTGGCGGCGATACCGAAAAGCAGATTTATATGGTCAGCAAAACCGCCGAATCTGCAGACTCTGCCGATCAGGCTTTGCGCTTCGATCACACTGTTCCGCTAGCTCGCTACGTCGTCGAGCATAACAACGATCTCGCTTTTCCGTTCTGCGTAACTCAGATCAACCGCAACTTCCGTGGCGAACGCGCACAACGTGGACGCTTCCGCGAGTTCTATCAGTGCGACGCTGATATTATTGGTCGCGAAAAACTTCCAATCGCTTATGACGCAAAGGTTATAGCCTGTATTTACGACGCCTTGAAGACTTTCGATTTGCCAAAGATGCGCATCCGCCTCAGCAACCGCAAGGTTCTTTCGGGCTTCCTCGAAACACTTGGTCTTTCTGAAAAAGGCAGCGAAATTTCCGAAATTATCGACCATGCCGAAAAAGTCCCTGTCGAAGTTAGCAAAGAGAAGCTAGTTAGCCTCGGACTCAACGAAGCACAAGTTCAGAAAATTACCGACTTCATGTTTACGCGCGGCAGCTACGCCGAAGCAGAGCAGAAACTTAGCGAAATTCTCGAGGGTAATCTCGAAAAAGTCGCCGAAGGCCTCAATGAACTCAGAATCGTCACAAATCTGCTCGAAAAGCAATGCAAGGACGCAAATATCGACGTCGACTTCATGATTATTCGCGGCCTCGATTATTACACTGGCACCGTCTACGAAACCTTCCTTGAAGATTATCGCGAAATCGGCAGCATCTCCAGTGGCGGTCGCTACGAAAACCTTGCCTCCAATTTTACCGAGCAAAAATTCCCGGGTGTCGGCGGCAGCATCGGCCTAACTCGCCTCTTCTTTGTGCTCAAAGATCGCGGACTCATTAAAACCGATAGCGAAAACATGCCAATCGACTATTGTATCCTCCCATTCGGCGAAAACGAATACGAATTCGCGCTTGAAGTAGCAGAAAAGTTCCAGAGTGAAGGCAAAATCGTCGATGTCGACTACAATGATTCAAAGCTTGGTAGCCGACTCAACCGCGCCGCTAAAATCGCCAAAAACGCAATCATTATCGGCGATAGCGAAATCGCAAGCAGGGAAATCGAAATCAAAAATCTCGCTACTGGCGAAAAAACCAAAATTCAGCTTTAATCAAAAAAGGACTGCCAAAACGGTAGTCCTTTTTTTGTTGCATTCATTCAGCTTGTGCTAAAATAAACATAAAAGTATTGAGAGAAAAGATGAGGAAAATAACGAGAATTTGCACGCTCGTATTGGCGGCGTGCGTATCCGTTGCAATTACGAACAATGTTTTTGCAGCGCAAAGCAATTTTACAGATAGCAATGGCGTAACTTGGGTCTACGACGTTGATAAAACCGGCGACGATCCAGTTATCGTAATCGGATTCAAAGACGCGCCAGCCAACGCCACAACGGTAGCGGTTCCGACCTTATCCGAAGTAAAAACTAAGCTCGAAGACCCAGATCTAGCCGGCGTCGATACTTACTTTATCGACAATATCCTAGAAGCCACGGAAAGCTATACAGTTCCATTAAATCTCAACAAAGTCGATATGACAAATGCGGCGGACGTCCAAATCCGCAACCTTGCACCGCTTTTCGAAAACAACACTAACGAAATCGAGCTTGTCTTTGGCGAAGGTGTAATTATTACTGACGATTACTCCATGGACAAGCCAGGCACATTCTCCAGCGGAGCTTCCGAACCGGGCGCCTTCGAAGGGATGACTCTTAAACTTACGAATCTCGAAAACGTCAAATATATCGGTTGGCGCGCATTCGAAAACACCACTCTCAATAATACTTCTATTACCATCACGGAAAACCAAACTCTCGGCGGCCGTGTCTTTAAAGGCTCAAATGTAACTAGCCTAAATCTCAACACGGAAGAAATTGGCGACTCGATTTGCCGTGGCTGCAACTCGCTCTCATCTCTTACTATTGGTAATAATGTCAAAACCATTTACGGCGGCGCATTTATGGATACGCCGAACCTACAGCAATCATTCGATACTAAAAATGTAACCAAAATCGGCTCTCAAGCCTTCAATCGCTCGGCCATCACTGGCCTTACTTTTGGCAACGATATTGAGCTAATTCAAGCCGGCGCATTCATGAACACCAATCTCGGCTCACTTAACTTCACTGGTATCAACCCACGACTCATGGTTGCAGCCTTCTATAATGCAGGACTGAACACAGTCAATCTTGGCGAATTGGAATATATTGACACTGCCAATTTTGCGAAGAACAACATTAAATCAATCTACCTGCCAAAGACGATTAGCTACCTTGGCTATGCTGCTTTTGTCGACAATCCAATCAAAGACGTCACAATCGCCTACGACCCTGTCAGAGCAAGTAGCGCTCCATTCCGCGAGCAGCTCGGTGGCTCAGCTGGCAGTACAGTCACTGGTCTCTGTGACTATGGTTCTTGCGAATTAGGCATTTACCCGAGTGAAGCAAGCGTTAGTACTAACGCCACTGTCGAGAAACTCACCCTTATCGCCCCATATGGCGAAAACGACGAGCTGCCAGAATATCGCAGAAGCCCATCAGATTACTATGGATCTAGCTATATAAGTGGCTTTAATAATATTAAGAACTTCATTCCGGGCAGTTACTTTGAAGATTTTGCGCCGAATATCGACGAAATCACCATCGGTGAAGGCTACGAATATATCGAGACCCAGGCCTTCTTTGCGCCATGTACGGGCGGTAATTCTGGCTGCGATAGCGCCACAAATATCAGTGGTCGCCACAATCAAAAAGATGCGGCCGGCAACCCAATCAGCGCAACTCCGTCTAAGCTTTCACTCCCTTCAACTCTAAAGGGAGTAGGAGCGAATGCTTTTGGTGCCGCACTCAATAATCCAGCTCTTCAGCTAGAAAACCTACCACAAAGCCTCGTTTATGTAGGCCCAGGCGCATTCGCGCATTCGCCGTACTTTACAATTAACCACCTCGATCTACCGAATCTGAAATACGCCGGCGATAATTCTTTCTTCACGGTAAACATCAAAAATCTGACCATCCATGACGGAATTCAGACCATCGGACACGGCGCATTTTGTGGTGGCCATAACCTCAAGAACATCACGATTGACACCGATATCTTTGGCAAAAATGCCAACGGATATAACGTCATGACCGGCTCTGGCTTCTTGGATGTATTTATTGGCTCGATTTATTCGACAATCGACAACTGGGTAACCGCACCAGAAACCGTCTATGACAACCATAGCTATGGGATTGGCTACGAATTCCATCTTGATAAAATCAAATTCACCAGCAAGGCAACCACACAAAAGGGCGACGACCCATACATGGAACGCCTCTATGTTGACGAGTTCGACATCAGCGAAACATCTTGGACATCAATTGGTAGGCATACATTCTATCGCGCTAAAATCAAAACCATCAAGCTACCTACAACTATTACAAGCATCAACGATGAAGCCTTTTATGCGGCCGAAATCGAAAACCCAATCACGCTTCCAGAAGGCGTAACCACAATCGGCAATAGGGCGTTCTGGGGACAGCTAACCGCTTCCGAGATTGAAGAAATCGGTAGAGTCCCAGGCTCACCAGCGGCAGACCAGGAAAAAATCCAGGTCAAAATCGCCAACCTGCCAAGCACTATTACCTCGATCGGCGAATACGCATTCTACAAAAATGCTGGCATCACGGCCGACATCAACCTTCCGAACCTCACCAGACTAGGCAACGAATCTTTCTATGGCACAAACGTTCGCGACATCACGCTCGGAAATAACATCACAACAATCGGCGCAAATATCTTCTATGATGTTCCAACCCTTCGCAATGTAACGATCGACGTTAATCTATACGACGCGACCCGCAATCCATACGCGGCGAGCGGTTCGACATACAGCAGCTTCTTTGGCACTTTCGGTAATGGCCAAAATAACTTCGGCACAATCACCTTCGGCGCAAATGCCGGCGAGCCAGACTTCAGCTTAGCCGAATACGAAGACGACGTATTGGTAACCCGCTATTGCAATGGCTTCGAGACCTGCGACAAAAAGTGGGCTTACTTCTACGGTATCAATGCTGATAAAGTTGACCTCAGTGCAACCAACTGGAAGGCGCTCAGTCCATCCATGTTCCAAGACTCAGATATCAACAATATCGTCTTGCCAAGCTCGCTCGAAATCGTCAACGAAGATACGTTCTTCCAGGCAAGTCTAGGCGACGTTCAGTTACCAAGCACACTTAAGACGATCAAACACGAAGGCTTCCAGTCAGCTACTGCTAATATCTCAGAATTGCCAGAAGGCCTCGAAACCATCGAGAGTTCCGCATTCTACGCCGCCGACGTTACTGATGATTTAGTAATTCCATCAACGGTCACCACACTTGGCACCGACGCCTTCAACGCTGGCCCAGAAACGGTTTACTACTCAACGATCACGCTCAAACCGAATCTAACCTTCAGTAATACCGAAAACAACCTCATGCATCAGATTTTCTGGGGCTCAAAGGTAGACAAGATGATTATCGAATCGGCCAACCTGCCAGCACTTGCCGCAAATGTCGGCGAAGGACAGCAAGAGTTCTGGAATATGCCATTCTCCGAGCTTGTCATCAAGAATCTACCAGGCATTTCATGGGGCGCATTCGATAGTTGCAAATATCTCGTCAGTGTCGACGCAAGCGAAGATAGCACATTGCGCGCAATTGGCAACGAAGCCTTCCTGAACGCCGAGAAGTTGCATATCATCAACTTCGCGCCGAGCCTCAAGAACGAAGAAGTTACTGTCGGTCAAAACGCCTTCAAGGGTACAGCCTTCACAACCATGGGCGACTCGAGCAAGGAGTTCGATCTCACGGCAGCATTATTCGACGGCTCAGCTGGCTATGCCTTTAGTGGCATGCAAAAACTAGTAAGCGTCGACGTACCGCGCAGCTATAGTCATGCAACCATTCCAAAGGCTAGCTTCTACGACGACACTGAGCTCGTCGAAGCTAATATCGACTATAAAATTACCGACATGGGCGACGACGCCTTTGCAAACGATAACAAACTCGAGCGCATCTTCATCTGGGGTAACACAGTTGTGGAAGATTTGGATCTCGAGAATTATACCAAGCCAGACTATTATGGCCACGGTGGCGATGGCGACAGCCCTAGGAGAGGAGTCTCAGAGGAAGGCCTAACCATTCCGGCCACCACCGACATTTACGCTTACTCCGTTTCGCCAACCGAAGCCTACGCCGGCGAACCGCGCGATAATCTCGAAGGCAACTTCTATCCACTCGATGAGGTTATCTATATTACATCAAACAAGCCGCGCGTACACATCAACGACGAAGCCGACGACTTCGACAAATCTGACCTCATCGTCTACGCAATGCGCCGCGACGGCCTCATCCTCGAATCCGATTCCTGGGGCGATTACGATGGTGTCGTCTATCCACGCAGCGAATCCGACCTTACCTTCGAGAGAATGCCACAAGTCATGGCAAACAATCCGGTCTTCGGTACCATTTGGGATACGCCAGTTCCGATCGATGAGCTCGACTTTGGTAACGAGAATTTCGATGAAATCGATTTCGAATTCATTACCGACGGCGACACCCCAGAAGATGTCAGGCTAGTTAATATCGTCTACACCGACGGCTACACCCGTGGCGTTCCAGACACAGATATCGACCCATACGCGAATAGTATCATCGACGATATTATCGAAGACCTTACGAACAATCCACTAACCTTTGCAGGTTATATCGTAACTTATATCGCAGCCAGCGCGCTGCTCATGGGAGCAATCATAGTAGTTGCTAAATCAATGAAACGCTAGGCCACTGGAGCTGTTGGGAGCAGCTCCAGAATTGGCAAAAACCATAAGAATTGTATAGATTATTTATTCTACTTATGGTAAAATCATATCAAAGAGGTGAAAAAATAAATTGGGATCAATATGTCAAAAGACAAAAGCAAAAAGGGTTTTTATTGCTTGCAATTTTTAGCAACAATTGCGTTAACAGCATTAATCGGACAATCGAGCTACGCAGCAACCACGAATGATAGAAACCTAATCACGGACGATAGCGGTGTTCGCTGGGAGTATAACCTCGAGACCGTCACGAATGACGCCACGGGAGCAGAGAAGAAGACCCTCTACTTCAGCTTTTACGACAAACCTGCAGACCAGACTACCATCGTCGTGCCATCGCTCTCAAAGATGACCGAGCTAGTCCCTAATGCTCCCGCAAACCTCAACACCTACATTTTGGTCAACGCTGATTCTGAAACTCAAGATCAAACGTATGGCGCGTCCGATCCTCGTCGCCAGGCAAGCGTCAGCACCACTAAGCTCGACATGAGCAACACCTCCAAGATTCAAATTCAAGGCGTGAGCCCAATTATCGATCCAGCAGTTGAAACTGAACTAGTTTTTGGTGAAAACATGGTCATCGGTGACACCTGGCACAAGCGCATAATTATGACTGTTTGTGATACGCTTTACTACAACTCATACAGCGATAGCTATAACTGTAGCAATCAATCACAACAAACCTTTGAGGGCTTTGAAAATCTAATCCCTGGCTGGGACGACATGACTCCAGAAGAGCAGACCGCCTACGAGCCAATGCCAGATCTAGTTGGATACGCATACTTCAAAAAGAACCAGTGGAGCATTCCGGCGAGCGAATATGATTCCAGCAAACCATATGCTACACTCAATGGTACTTTCAATAATAAAACCGTCTATGAAGGTGGCGCTTTTGCCGGCTACAAGCTCAAGCTCACCAACTTCGAGGCATCAAACTTCAATTACGTCGGTTATGAAGCTTTCAAAGATTCAACCTTCAATGAAGCTAACACGACTATGACTGTCGAAGGCGATAGCTTCAGAGGCACAAATATCTTCCAGAATACCAACGTCAAAAAAGCAATTATCAATACCGACAACTATGGCGTTGGCTTGTTTGAAAACTGCAGCAGTCTCACGGAAGTTGAATTTGGCGCCAATACGACCCATGTTTCAGACAATACATTTTCTGGCACCAATCTGGGTTCGATAGATTTTACCGGCACCAACATTAAGCTCATCGGCGCACGCGCATTCGACAGCGCAAACTTGAGCTCCGTTAACCTCACTGGCATCGAGCGCATTAATTACAGCGCCTTCACTTACAACCATATTGCCGAGCTATATCTTCCAAAGAGTATTAACTACCTCCAATCAAATATTTTCTATGGCAACACAGAACTCAAAACGGTCACGGTTGCTTATGATACTCTAACCAGCGGCACAACCTTGCCATTCTATATCATGCTTGATGGTAGTGTACACGGCAAATATGACAACAATGCCGCAGGGAATCACATCGAAAACCTAACCATCCTCGCTCCATACGCAGCCGACGAGACGCCAAGCGCGACACATACTACTTACGACGATTATCGCTTCCATTACGACCAGACTACACAAGAACACCTTACTGATAGTATCGCCGATCATTCTTCTGGCTATGGCTTTGGCTGGTGTGACCATACGTATTATAAAGGTCTATATAAGAGCGACCCATCAAAAGAGTCTTATCATTTCGAGGACGATTACGCGAAAGTAGACGAAAAGAAAAACATCATCGCGCCACTTTACTTCACGGACCTAACCGCGATCAAAAACATCACCATTGGCGAGGGCTACGAATATGTTGGTAGCTCAGCTTTCTGGAGTCGCGAGCAGAACTCCTTCGGCGACTGGTGGCTAAACAAAACTTGGAACCCAAACTTCAATGGCACAAGCTCCACACGCCACGTCGATAGCATTTCGCTTCCGCAAAGCCTTGTCGGCGTTGGCAATCTTGCCTTCGAGGAATTCTGGCTAGATAACCAAGACGGCATGACTCTGCCAAGCAATCTCGAGTTTATTGGCCAGGCTGCATTTCGCAGAATCTGGAACTTCAAGACTGACGTTGATTTGCCGAACCTAAAGTATCTCGGCGACTACGCATTCGAATCGACCATGGTCCAAAATATCGTCTTACACGACAAGATGTATTACATGGGCGAGCATGCCTTCTCGAACTGTCTCTCCATCAAGAACATCACGATTGATTATGATATCTTCAGCCCAGACCTAATGACCGTCTGGATGAGCTCGGAAAGATTATATGAAGTCGACTCGATTAATCATGAGAACTACTTCCGCGAACAATTCGGCGAATGGTACCACAATATGACGAGTGTCTCCGATGCATTCGTACAAGCTTTTGATGTAAATATCGGCTACTACCCGATCAACTACTCCGGCAAATTCCAGAAATTCAACAAAATAACCTTCACCGAAAAATCCGTCCACGAAATTCCAATGCTTAAAAAAATCTGCAGCGGAGTAGACTGGTGGGGCAATCCAAAATGCGACGACAAACGCTTCGGCCAAACTGCGGACGTATTCTTCGGTCACCTCATCGCCGACGAAATCGACATCAGTGAAACCGGATGGAAGATTCTACCGCCAAACGCCTTCAACAACTCAAAGATCGGCAAGATCTCATTGCCAAAAAATCTTGAAGCAATCAGCGCCTATGCATTCAATGACATCATCACCGACAACGAACTCGTATTACCAGACACGGTTAAATACATTGGCGAAAAAGCATTCGAATGTTGGGGCCTCGGCTATTACGGTTATGCTGAACCAGTAACCATTACGAAGCTTCCAAGCTCACTCGAATATATCGGCGACGAAGCTTTCTGGGGTGACTTCAATCTAACCGCCGACCTCAATGCGCCAAACCTCAAATATATCGGTATTCGTGCATTCTATGGCACCAAGCTACGCGATGTCCTAATTCCAAGCGGCGTCAAAAAACTGCGCGAGGGCACCTTCGGTAACATACCAACACTACGCAACATCACAATTGATGCCGACTTTGGTGCAATCGTAAAAGCTGATGCCGAAGACGAATGGGAAACCCCGCAGCTTATCAAAGATTACATCAACGATCCAGAAGCAGAGGAGCGATACCTCAGAACTAAGCAATTTGCTGACCTCTACTCCGGCAATGATCCATGCAACTATAACTGTACTGACGTAGTTGGTAAGGAATTCGAGACCTTCTACACTATCTTCAACGGCGTTGCCAAGGTTGACGAAAACGATACAACCAACTATCAGTCGACTACCGGCGGCCAATTCGGCACACTAAGTTTTGGCCCAAATAACACCACAACGGTTCCTGGCATGATCGGCACCTTCTCCTATCTAAACTTCGAGAAAGTCGACATGAGCAAAGCAGGTTGGGAAAGCTTCACTGACCAGATGGCAGCATTCTACCATAGCAACATCGGCGAACTAGCACTACCGAGCAGCCTAAAGAAAGTCCCAGACAGCGCCTTCATGTATGCACAAGTCACTGCGCCATTCGCATTGCCAAGCTCAATCGAAACTCTAGATCGCGCAAGCTTCCAGTGGTCAAAGATTAATATTACGAACGCCATTCCAGATAATGTCAAGACAATCGGCAGCGCAGCCTTCTACGAAACCGATCTCGGCGACAATCTCACCATTCCTGCAGGCGTCACAAGTATCGGCTGGTCAGCCTTCAATGCCGGCGGCGAAGATGTTCACTACGACACCGTCACGATTAAGCCAAACCTGACTCGCTCGATGGACTCTGGCCAGCTCGTACATCAATTACTCTGGCATGTCGACCTAGACAAACTTGTCGTCGAATCCGCAGTTTTGCCAGGAGTAGAAAAACTCCAATCCGGGCAAGAGCTCAGCGCTGGCGAGCAAGAATTCTGGCATATGCCAATGGACGAAGTAGCCTTCACGAATATTCCAGCCATTACCTACAAGGCCTTTGATGGCTGCACGAACCTTACAAAGGTTGACGCGAGCACGGACGGCAACCTTCGCGCCATCCAGGCCGAAGCCTTTAAGGGCGATGAAAAACTACACATCTTCAACTTCTCGCCAAGCATCAAGAACGAAACCGTCACAGTCGGTCAGCATGCCTTCGAGGGAACCGCTTTTGAGACCATGAGCGATAGTACTTCCGACTTCGACCTTACTGCAGCCAAATTTGACGGCGGAGAAGGTTACGCCTTCTACGGCATGCCAAAACTCAAGAACGTTAAGATTCCAAATACCTTCAGTAATGCAACCGTGCCAGAAGCAAGCTTCGCAAACAATCCTGAGCTAGAGGAAGTCACAGTCGACTACCGGATCACAAATATCCGCAACGATGCCTTCGCTGAAGACAACAAGCTCGCACGTATCTTCATCTGGGGCAACACAATCGTTACCGATACAGATCTAGCAGACTACGAAGAGCCATCTTACTACGGCCAGGGCGGCGACGGCGACGACAATACCGACGAAGGAAACCCAGAGCTAGGCCTCACAATTCCGGCGAGCACAGACATTTATGCCTACTCAGTTTCTCCAACCGAAGCCTACGCTGGTAACCCACGCGAAAATCTAGACGGCGACTTCTTTCCACTAGACGAGGTCCTCTACGTTACGACTAATAACCCAAAAGTTAAAATTAACGACGATAACACCGACTTCGATAAATCTCGCGTCATCGTCTACGGTATGCGTCGCGATGGCGTCATTCTTCAATCTAGCGAATGGGGCGAATTTGACGGGACCGTCTTCCCGCGCAACGAAAGCGCCTTGGTATTCGAACGCATGGAAGGCGTAATGGAAGAAAATCCAGAATTCGGCACCGTCTACGATACGCCAGTTCCGCTCAACCTGCTCAATTACGGCAATGCCAACTTCGACGAAATCGACTTCGAGCTCATTCCAGATGAAAACGATGGCACAATTAGGCTCATCAACGTCATCTATACCGATGGCTACACCAGAGGTACGCCAGATACGGATATTGACCCATACACCGAGGGCAACAATAATCCATTCATTCCAGATCCAATCGAAGACATAATCGAAGATCTTATCAATGGACCAATCACGCTAGATACAGCCATCGCAACATATATCACACTAAGCGTTCTGCTAATTGCAACGATAATCTTAACAGCGAGGAAAAAGATAGTAACTAGATAGCGAGAGCAAAGATTGCGGAGCTGTTGGGAGCAGCTCCAAAAATCTTCAAAATCCATAAAATTGTATAAAAATTTTATACTGCTTATGGTAAAATCATATTAAAGAGGTGAAAAAATAAATTGGGATTAATATGTCAAAAGACAAAAGCAAAAAGGGTTTTTATTGCCTGAAACTATTAACAGCATTAGTTTTTGCAGCTATCATTGGCAAAAATAGCTACGCAGAAACCACATACGATAAGGGTTTAGTAACCGACTCGAATAATATTCGTTGGGAATATAATATCGAGACTGATACTAATACCGAAACTGGAGAGCAGAAGAAGACTCTTTATTTCAGCTTTTACGATAAGCCAGAAGATATGAGCACAGTCACGGTGCCGACGCTTTCCGAAATGCTTAGCATTGTTCCAAACGTTCCATCAGACCTAGACACCTACATTCTTTCTGATGCCGCAACGGTCGATCAGGACAATGATTATGGCGCAACCGCCCCACGCCGCCAAGCTACCGTCGAGACCACCAAGCTCGACATGAGCAACACCTCGAAGATTCAGATTAAAGGCGTTCAGCCAATTATTAATCCCGACGTCGAAACCGAACTTGTTTTTGGCCCAAACATGGTCATTCAAGACGCTACCGGCACTAGAATTCGCGCTCTCGTCTGTGGTAAAGTCACCAAAAACTCATGGAACAATAATTATAGCTGCAACGACTCCGAATCAAAGTATTTCGACATTCCGGGCTTCCGCAAGATGACAAGTACGGAAATCAGTGAATACGAAGCAACGGCATCGTCTATCGGCTGCTTCGATTATCGTACTGTTACCGATGCAACCTACGATCCAAATCGTTGCTACGTATCAACTGTCAATAAAGTAGCCAATTACCTTGGCGCTTTTGCGAGCTACAAACTCAAACTAACCAACTTTGAAGCATCTAACTTTAACTACATAGGCTGGGAAGCCTTCGCAAACACCGAAATCGCAGGCGGCGAAGTTACAATTTCAGGCGATTCCTTCATTGGTGGCGACATCTTCAAAGGTTCAAACGTCACGACCGTCAATATCAATACCGACACAATCGGTGAGGGTATTTTTAGGGAATGCCAACATCTCGAAACAATCAATTACGGTAATAACGTTACTCGCGTCTCAAACGATGCTTTCTCGTACACCAACCTTACAAGCTTCGACTTTTCTAATACGAACATTAAGACAATCGGTCCACGCGCATTCTTGGGCGCAAAGCTAACCGAGGTCAATCTCACGGGCATTCAGCGCATCGAATATGAAGCCTTCATGAATAATGATCTTCGCGAGCTCTACTTGCCGAAGTCAATCAACTATTTGCAGGCATTGCTATTTAAGGGCAACTTGAATCTAGAAAAGATTACCGTCGCGTATGACACGCTCACGAGCGGCACCACCTTGCAGTTCTACGTCGTCCTTGATAACGAGTGGAGTGCCGGCGACTATACGAGCAGCAAGGTTAAAGAGCTAACCGTTCTTGCACCTTATGCAGAAGACGAAGAAGTGAGCGACACTCACATTCCATACGATCAATACAAATGGCATTACCATTCCGTAACTCAGGAATACATGGAATTCGAGTGCCATCCAAATCGCTCCTACAACGGCTGTTCTTCCGCCGCCACTAACGATTATGGCATGGTTCAGTATGCAGCCTACAACACCTACGGCGGCGCTCGCGGTATCGGTAGTGATTTCGAAGACGATTACGCCGATGTAGATTCAAAGAAGAATATTATCGCTCCAGCCTACTTTGCTAACCTCCACGGTCTAAAAGTAATCACTATCGGAGACGGGTATGAATTCATCGGCTCTTCCGCTTTCACTGACTGGTCTGACGCTGGCCAGGGCGAAGGTAGTAATATCATCCTCTTTGAGGCGGAAGATACTGGCAACCGTCTCTATCTTCCAGACAGTCTCAAGGGCATCGGTAACCTCGCCTTCGACCATCTCTTCAACAGGGAATATACCGAGTTTACTATTCCACGAGGCATCGAGTTTATCGGTATCTTTGCCTTCAAGAATGTCTACTACTATGACGGCGATGTCGATTTTCCTAACCTCGTCGCACTCGGCGACCACGCTTTCGAGAAAACTCGCACAAGGAACGTTCACCTTTACGACAAGCTTGTCTATATGGGCGCCCAGGTCTTTTCAGACTGCGTCTTCCTCAACGATTTAACCTTCGACCTTGATGTTTTCGATCCAGATATTTATATCGCATGGGCACTTCCACATCGCCACTGGCCAGAATGGTACGACGGCCAATTCCATATTACGACCGAGTTTGGCCCACGCTCCAGCTGGTATCCAAGCGATTCCGATGTCCAAAAATATGGCCTAAACGTTAACCACGACCAGGCCAACAACTACTGGCCACTCAAATTCGGCACCATTACCTTCACCGACAAAAACGTCAGCCCATTACCAAATGGCTACCACAACTGTTACTACTTTAGTGAATATACTACCGATGCGATTACTGGCTGTCCTGGCGGCTACTACGGTACTGGCATCTACAACACTTTCTTCGGCCACGTTAATGCGGAAAAAATCGATCTTGGCGGCACCGATTGGAAGATTCTCTCCCCTCGCATGTTCGTCCAAACCGCTGTCGGCGAAGTTGTCTTGCCACACGGACTTGAAGTCATCCCAGGTGACTCCTTCTCTGATTCCTTCATTCAAAAAGAGCTAATCCTACCAGACACCATCCGCGTCATTGGCGACGCCGCTTTCGACTTCGGTATGACACAATACCAAGGCCATCAATGGAATTCTCAAACTCAACAGTACGAAGACAATGTTGAATGGCTCCAAAACCACACCATTCACATTACCAAGCTTCCAGAATCGCTCGAATATCTTGGCAACGATGCCTTCTATAATGACTGGGGTCTCCAAGCCGACCTAAATTCGCCAAATCTCCGCCACATCGGCTACAAAGCCTTCTGGGGCACCCGTCTACGCGATGTTTACTTACCGCCGACAGTCAAAGCCCTGCAGGCCGCCGCATTTGCCAATATTTCAACCCTACGCGACATTACTATCGACTTCGATCTCGGCGCCTTGCCACCAAACTATGACGAGGGCCTCAATCCGAACGATTTCCCGCAGTCACTCGTAGATTTCGCCGGCGCAAACCTCTATCAGGTGATTCATATGAGCTGCTCGGCTAAGGGTATGGCAAACAGTCGAGACTATCCAGTCACTACCTTCTATAGCCTCTTCAACCAGGGCATCGCCTGCGACATAAAAAACGATAATGGTCAAATTATCGCATACGGCCAAAAACTCGCGGGCACACATTACCGCAATGTCACCTTTACAGACAAGAACCAAACCGACATCTATATGACGGGTCCAGGCTACTTCGGCGGCCTCCAATTCGACAAGCTCGACATGGGCAAAGCCGGCTGGAAGCACACCGTGAAAAACGTTCCGTGGGGCTTCGAAGGCACCAAGATTGGCACACTTATACTTCCAGAAGGTCTCGAAACCTTCACGATGGGCGCCTTCGAGAATGCTGAGATTACAGAGCCATTCACTTGGCCATCCACACTCAAGACCTTCAACACGTCAGCCTTCCAATGGGCAAAGGGAACCGCAACGAACGAACTCCCAGAAGGTATCGAAACCTTCGGCTCGGCCGTCTTCTACGAAGCCGACATGACAGACAATCTCGTCATTCCAAGCACCGTCACGAGCATCGGTTGGTCCGCATTCAACGCTGGCAGCGCCGACGTTCATTACGACACCGTCACAATCAGGCCAGACTTAACCTCTGCTATGGATAGCGGCCAGCTCGTTCACACACTCCTCTGGCACGTCGATCTCGACAAGCTTATCGTTGAGTCGAACGTCCTACCAGTACTCGAAAAGTACGAGAACGGAGAAGAGATTAGTGAGTGGCAGCAGGAATTCTGGCACTTGCCAATGGACGAAGTCGTCCTGACTAATCTCCGCGGAATTACCCGCAAAGCCTTCGATGGCTGTACGAACCTTACAAAAGTAGACGCAAGCGAGAACGCAAATATTCGCCATATTGACGAAGAAGCCTTCAAGGGCGACGAGAAGCTCCATATCTTTACATTCTCGCCAAATATCGCAAACGAAACAGTTACTATCGGCAAATACGCATTCGAAGGTACAGCCTTTGAAACTATGACTGACGGTAATTCTGACTTCAACTTGACCGCAGCGAAGTTCGATGCAAGCGAAGGATTCGCCTTCTATGGCATGCCAAAGCTCAGAGTCGTCAGCATTCCAAGCACCTTCAGCAACGCAACGGTTCCAGAAGCAACCTTTGCTAACAACCCAGAACTCGAAGAAGTCACAGTCGATTATCGCATCACTAATATTCGCGACGATGCCTTTGCAGAAGACCACAAGCTCGCACGCATCTTCATTTGGGGTAACACGGTCGTTACCGACTCGGATCTCCCAGGTTATGAAGAACCAGAATATTACGGCCGCGGCGGCGATGGCGACACCGATGCCGACGACGAGGAAGATAATGGCCCAGTACTTGGCCTCACTATCCCAGAAACCACCGACATCTACGCTTACTCCGTCTCGCCAACCGAAGCTTACGCCGGCGATGTACGCGACGACCTAGAAGGCGACTTCTATCCACTCGACGAGGTCCTTTACGTTACGACCAACAACCCACGCGTTAAGATTAGCGACGACAACACTGACTTCGATAAGTCTCGCGTCGTTGTCTACGGTATGCGCCGCGACGGCGTCATCCTACAGTCGGACGAATGGGGCGAATTCGACGGAACCGTCTTCCCACGCAGCGAAAGCGCATTAGTATTCGAGCGTATGGAAGGCGTCATGGAAGAAAATCCAGAGTTTGGCGCAGTTTACGATACACCAGTACCACTAACTGCTCTTAACTACGACAACGCCAACTTCGAAGAAATCGACTTCGAGCTCATTCCAGATGAAAACGATGGCACAATTAGGCTCATCAACGTCATCTATACCGATGGCTACACCAGAGGTACGCCAGATACGGATATTGACCCATACACCGAGGGCAACAATAACCCAATCGTTCCAGACCCAATTGAGGACATCATCGAAGATCTCATTGATGGCCCAATCACACTGGACAAAGCGATTGCTACATACGCCATCATGAGCATCTTATTGATCGGAGCAATCATCTTAATAATCAAGAAAAAGACGATCAAAAGATAAAAAAGTTAAAGAGTCACCCTAGGGTGGCTCTTTCTTAGGTTATAATGGTCTACAGATATGACTGCCAAAAGACCAAAGACCCACAATAGCTGGTACAAACTAATAATCTATATCGGGATCCTCTCGGTAAGCACCTACTATATTTATTACCGCATATTCAAGACGCTGCCGCTAGAACTACGGCCAGTCGACATTGTCTTTGCGCTCATAATCTTAATTGTCGAAATTTTGGAAGCTTTCGAATTCTTTATCTACTTCCGTAATAATTTGCTCTATAAAAAGAAATCACCAAAAACACCAAAGGTCAACAAAGAAAAACTTGGCGAAGTCGATATTTTTATTGCAACTCTCAATGAGGAGGACGAACTCCTAGAAGGAACGCTCAAAGCCTGCAAGAAGCTAGAATACCCAAACAGGGTTCATATCTACCTTTGCGACGACGGCGAACGCGATCACCTCAAAGATCTCGCCAAAAAGCACGACGCCACCTACTTGGGACGCACCACGCATCTCTGCGCCAAGGCTGGCAACTACAACTACGCGCTCAAGCATTCTAGCTCCCCATACATCGCCATCTTTGATGCCGATATGCGCCCGAAGAAAAACTTCCTACTCGAAACCATGCCTTTCTTCGCTAAGCGCAAGAAACTAGGATTCGTTCAGACACCACAGAGCTTTAGAAACCCCGATATTTTCCAGGCGCGCTTCTCAAAAAAGATGCCTTGCGAGCAAGATTACTTCTACAAATACATTCAGCTAGCTCGCAACAACGTAAACTCAACGATTCTTTGCGGCACTAACTGTGTCATCTCACGCAAAGCCCTCAAAGAGGCGGGCGGATTCTCACAGGCTTCAATCGCAGAAGACGTCGCGACTGGCATGATTATCGAGTCAAAAGGCTACCGCGGCATCGCCATCAGCAAAGAGCTCGCTTACGGCGAAACTATCGATAGTTACAGTGCCTTCCTTAAGCAGCGCTCACGCTGGGGCAGGGGATGCATTCAGACCGCCAAGTCCTACGATATCCTTCGTCTCAAGGGCCTAAATCTCAGACAAAAACTCGACTATATCGTAGCTATTAACTACTGGTATTTTGGCTTCAGGCGCCTTTTGTTCTTGACCTTGCCACTCCTATTCGTCTTCTTCAATATCATTGCGATCGAAGCCGACCTCAAAGTATTCATTCCGCTCTTCTTTGCACAATATCTCCTTAAGCGCTTCGTTATTGATGCGCTCGAAAGAAACCATCGCTCGGCAACCTGGAGCAAAATTTATGAGCTCATTCAGGCTCCATATCTCGCAGTTGTAACTATCAAGGAATTTCTTGGCTTCTCGAACAAGAAGTTTGTCGTTACGCCAAAGAACCGCCCAAATAGCCGCTCCGTCCTAGATTACATTATGCTCACAATTCACTTTGTGCTTTTGCTAATTAGCGGCGCCGCGCTCGCTCTTGCAATCTACAAATCTCAGCTCGAGAACTTCGAAATCTACGCAATCCCTATCATTTGGATCTTCGTAAACCTCTGCTATCTGCTAGCGGCCGTCACCTTCGACCTGAGAGATAGTACCAGAACCAATTACGACACCAAAGCTAAAAAGCGTTACGGACTAGGCTCGTTCATGAGTATTATTTGGAGGAAAAAATGAAAATCGCAAGAATCATCGTTTTAGTTATCGGGGTCAGCTTCTTTGCAACCCTAGCATACTTTACCTACACTAAAGTCAAAAGCATCGACAAGACTAGCGTATCGTATAACGGCTGGCTAAAAATCGACGGCGCAGACATTATTAATTCGCACAATAAACCAGCTCAGCTCATCGGCGTCAGCACCCATGGTATTCAGTGGGATGAAGATAATCTTTATAACAAGGAAACAATTGCACACCTAAAAGACGACCTCGGAATTAACGTTTTCCGCATCGCGCTCTATACTGATCCAAAGCAGAAGGGCTATATCAAGAATCCTGACCTAAAAGAAAAGGTCTATAAACTCGTCGACGCCTGTATCGAACTCGACATCTACGCCGTAATCGACTGGCACATCTTGGCCGACAACAATCCATACACCTACGAAGAAGAGGCTCGCGACTTCTTTGTCGAAGTTTCCGAACGCTATAAAGAAACCCCGAATGTTATTTACGAAATCTGTAACGAGCCAAACGGCGAGGTCTCCTGGGATAAAGACATTTATCCTTACGCCAATAATGTCATTTCGGACATTCGCGAACATTCAGAAAAGGGCCTAATTATCGTCGGCACACCAGTATGGAGCACCGACCTTACCTCGGCAGCCAGAAAGCCACTCGCGGACAAAAATACCGCCTACGCACTACATTTCTATGCCGGCTCACATAACATTACTTTGCGCGACGAAATTGATTACTTCCGCGAAAAAGGTTTGGCCGTATTTGTAACTGAGTGCGGTGCAACCGACACTTCTGGCAACGGCGACCTCAACGAAGAAGCCTTCACGCGCTGGACAGACTTCATGAAAGAAAGACATATTAGCTGGATCTACTGGTCATACTCAAACATGAACGAAAGCTCCGCGATGCTACAAAAAGAAGTCGTACCAAGCTTCGAAGATGGCAAAACCCTCGACGAATATCTCTCGCCAAGCGGCCAACTCTACAAGAAAAACAGCGTCAGAGACGAAAAATAATCCAATTCAAGCCCAACAAAAAGACTAGCCCGAAAGCTAGTCTTTTTATTTAAATACTAAACACAAGCGCCGTACGGTCATCTCTCTTGCGAGCACCCGTAACGAGATTCTTTGCTGCGTCGTCGGCATTCTTAGAGCCCATCACGATGCGCGCCAATTCTTCATTACTCATCAAATCAGGATCGCGGTCGCCAGTAATACCATCCGAGCAAAGGACAATTCTATCGCCAGAATCGACCGGAATCGTACCATATTGCTTCACGCTACCGCCATCGGCCGACATTGCGTTTGTAATTACATTGCCAAAGCCCTCGTCAGTAGTAATCAAATCAGCCTCACCGTTCGCATGAACAACATACAGACGCGAATCGCCGATATTTACATAAGCCAAATACTTTCTATCGCCTTTAGTAATAACCTTGCCGAGAACAGCAGTCGTCATACCGCGCGTCCTATGTTCTTCCATAGATATCATCGTTGATTCAACCGAACCAATCAGCTCGTTGAGCGATTCAGTGCCATAGGCATTATGGTAGCGCTCGATCATCTGAGCAGCAAACCTCGAAGCTTCCTCGCCATGTCCCTCGCCACCAGCACCATCAAAAACACCAAATAGACCCGCATCAGGACGACAGAGAACGGAATCCTCACAAGAATCACCAGCCTTCAAGCCTCTATCAATAAGCTCGCGTTTGACAACACCCTGAAGAGCCTGATAGCGCGAAGTTTGGCAAAATGCCGCAACGCCAGGAACCCATTCACTGCTTCGTTCCATTTCGGCCTGCTGCGGAATCGTCTCGCTCCTGGCTAGCCTTTCGGTAGCACCAGAACCCATCTCGCGCTTCTTCTTATCCTCGGCCTCTTTATTCAAAACCTTAACTTGCTCCCAGTACTCACACTGTTTGCCATACATCTTTTGCATCAAAGATTCGCCGGCCGCCTGATATTCTGCCGCCTTCTGATCGCCGTTAAACTTTCTAATATGTTCAACCAACTTAGGCAAAGCATGCTCAAAATCTAATGGTGTCGGATAGGCGCGATACAAATCATCAAGATTGTCCGGCACCAAAGATTGATAATTCTCAAAACCAGCGCCACTCAGCCAAGCCGCAATCCTGTATTCATGCTTGCTATTCAAGCTCGACTTTACAGCAAGCGAGCCATCCAAATCCATCGGGGAAGAAATCGAACGAAGCAAATCACGCTCGAGCAACTGATTAATTCTGCCATCGTTAATCCTATCAAGAACCTCTTCACGAGCACCCTCAGGTAAGCTAACGTCATGATCATAGAGCGCTTTCATACCAACATGGCTGTTCTCGGCAGTTAGGAACGCCGCGATAATTTTACGCTGCTGCCTACTGCCTTGTTGCTCGCCAGCCTCAGCCTCGCGCTGCTCCTGCAGAGCTTTTTCTCTCTCGGCAGCTTCAGCATGCAGGCTCTTCATCTGAGCCAAATACTCACACTGCTTACCATACATCTTCTGCATCAAAGATTCGCCAGCTGAACGATAAGTCTCTGCCTTCGTATTATTATTAAGCCTACGTACCATCTCGACCATCTCATCGAGCTTCTTCTCGAAATCTAGCGCAGATGGATTAGCATTATAAAGCTTCAAAAGATCTCTAACGTTAGTATTGGACGGGAAATTATAGTTTCCATCAGTCAAAAACGCCAAAATCTTTCTCTCGTGACAGTCGCCAATCTTATCAAAAACCGACTCGGCACCCTTAAGCTCCATATCCGTAGCGACAGAAAGCAAAACTTCCTGCTCCTGCTTCTCGCCGATATCGCCAGAGTTAATACGATCAAGTACCTCTTCGCGAGCGCCATCGGGCAACTCCACATCACGTTCGCCAATAGCTTCAGTATTCACTTTGTCGCCAACAGAGGTTAAGAAACACGCAATAATCTTGCGCTGCTGCCTCTGTGCATTCAATTCTTCCTTACTAGTTTCAGTCGAACTAGACTCGCCAAAAGAAGGCACGTCTCCCATATTCCAAGCCGAAGCCCCCGGGTTTTCCGAGCTATTATCAAAACGCTCACGATTCATACTTTATATAATATCACGCTTAAGCTATCTTGAGTGATATACTAATCCTGAAAGGAATTGAGAAGTGGCACAGTTATATTTCAGATACGGCGCAATGGGCTGCGGCAAAACCATGCAGCTATTGCAGATCGCCTTCAATTACGAGGAACGCGGTCTCAAAGTTTGCGTCATTAAACCAGCAACCGACACCAAAAACGGAGACAAATTACTAACCAGAATCGGGCCAGAGCGCGAAACTAACTTCACATTCACTCGAACCGACAATATCTTCAATAGAATCAAACATGAATACCGCGACGTCGCCTGCGTGCTCGTAGATGAATCGCAGTTTATGACCCCAAAACAGGTCGATCAGCTCATGAAAGTTGTCACCAAGCTTGATATACCTGTAATGTGCTATGGCTTGCGCTTGAACTTCCGTCAACAAGACGGCGGCTTCGAAGGTGCTACTCGCTTACTCCAAATCGCACACAAAGTCGAAGAGCTAAAAACTATCTGCGATTGCGGACACAAAGCCACCATGAACACCCGCTGGCTCAACAACAAACTCGTCGTCGACGGCCCAGATATCCTAATCGACGGAACGAGCAAAATCGAATACCGTGCCATTTGTCCAAAATGCTTCTATAAATACCTCGCAAGAGACTGCAAGAAATCCAAAAAGGGAAAGAAATAATATGTTTATCGTCATCGAAGGCCAAGACGCTGCCGGCAAAGATACTCAGGCCGCAAAATTTACCGAATATTTTAAAGCTCAGGGTATGGAAGTTGTTACTTATTCCGAGTCGGGCACAACCAGCGACAATCCATTCGTTAAAGGAATTGCCGAGCTTAACTATGGCAAAGACTTTGGTATCGAAGAGCGCACTCACGCTTTGCTATATCTAGTCAACCGTTATGAGCAATGGATGAAAGTCGCCGAACCAGTTCTCAAGCGCGACGGCATTGTCATCATTACACGCAACTGGTTCTCAACCCTCATCTATGAAGGCTACATGCTCGGCGTCAGCCGCAATCTCATTACTAAGATCCATAAAGAAATTATGCCTGGCCCATACTTCACGCCAGACAAGATGGTTATTTTGACGATCAGCGAAGAAGAACAGGCCAAGCGTCTCGAAAGCCAGGGCAAAGTCCGCCAAGGCGAATTCTTTAAATCCAAAGGCTACGAATTCCAGCACAAACTCAACGAAGCCTATCTCAAAGTTGCCAAAAAGTTCGACGTTCCGACCTACGATTCTTCTGCAAGCGTCGACGAAGTATTTGAGGGTCTAAAGAAACTCTGGCAGCTCTAATGCACGACAGCTGGCAAGAATTCCTACAATCAGAATTTGCGAAGCCCTATTTTAAAGAGCTGAGCGACTTTTTGCACGAAGCCTACCAGAACACAACCGTCTATCCACCAAAACAACAGGTTTTCTCGGCCTTCACGACCGATCTCAATCAGGTTAAAGTCGTCATTCTAGGCCAAGACCCATACCACGAACCAGGGCAGGCCCACGGCCTCGCTTTTTCAGTACGCGATGGTGTCAAAATTCCGCCGTCACTCGTCAATATCTATAAAGAAATCAAAGCCGAGTATGGCAAAGACATCCCAACTAGCGGCAAGCTTACACGTTGGCAAGAACAAGGCGTACTACTACTCAACAACGTTTTGACAGTCGAAGCACACAAAGCCGGCAGCCATCGCAACCACGGCTGGGAAACTTTTACGAAAAACTGCGTCGAATATCTCAACGCAACTCGCCCGCACCTAGTCTTTATTCTCTGGGGGCGCGACGCGCGCAATAAAGCTGCGATTATCGACAAATCCAAACATCTCGTCCTGGCGTCCGCCCACCCGTCACCTTTATCCGCCCATAATGGCTTCTTCGGAAACAATCATTTTAAACTTTGCAATGCAAAACTGGCCGAATGGGGCATGCCAGAAATCGACTGGTAACAGAGGTAGAAGCGTCAGCTTTTTGGCATTCCATCCCTATAAGTGGTAAAATAGACATACACAGATGACAGAAGATTATTGCAAGCTCATTGGGCTTAAAATTCATTACGTCAAACAAGGCGAAGGTATGCCACTTCTAATTCTTGCTGGCTGGGGAACAACTATCCCAGTTTATCAAGGTTTGATTGACGACCTTTCTGATACAAACACGGTTTACTGCCTCGAAATGCCAGGCTGCGGTTCTTCAGACGAACCAGACAAGCCACTCACTTCTGACGACTACGCTAAACTCGTTAAGGAGTTTATTAAGAAGCAGAAGATTACCGAGCTCAATTTCTTTGGCCACTCCAATGGCGGCCGCACGGTTATCAAGATTTTGACCGGCAAAAATCCAGACTTCAAGGTTAACAAAGTTATCCTTACGGGTTGTGCTGGGCTCGTTCAGAAGAAGAGCGCTGGCGCCCAGATTAAAACCAAGATTTTTAAGGCCGGCAAGAAAGTTCTCGGCAAGCTCTCGTCGGGACTCGAAGAGAAGATTAAGCAGCACGTCGGCTCAGACGATTATCGTGCCGCTACTCCAGTCATGCGCCAAACCCTAGTCAATCTCGTTAACGAAGATTTGCGTGAAGAGCTTCCAAAAATCAAGCAGCCGACCCTCCTACTCTGGGGCGAAAACGACGATCAAACCCCGCTTGCCGACGGTAAACTTATGGAAGAGCTTATTCCGGACGCCGGCCTCGTCGCCTTCCCAAATTCTACTCACTTTGCATTTTTAGAAAATCGAGCACGCTTTAAAACGATAATTAAAACATTTTTGGAAGGCTAGAAAATGAATATCTTTATAATACTTTTGTATTTAATAAACTTTGCGCTCCTGCTGATTAATTACATTCATATGTACCAGCTTAACTATTACAAAGCTGACATGCATATGCACTGGTGCAAAACGAATATTCAGAAGATCACTCTCCGCTGCATCTTGGCGCTTTCGCCACTTCTCGCACTCACCGGAAATCTTGTATTACAAATTCTTTCAGCTTTCTTCCTAATCTGCTCAATTATCGTTCTAATTCCAAAAAGCAGCAAAATCCCACTCAAAATCACCGGCCGCGTGCTCAGGATTTTGGCTGTAGAAATTGTTTTGTCCGTCCTTGCACTCGCCATTAAAACTAGCGAGACACAATTCATTATTCGCCTAGCCATTCTTTGTGGCCTCATCGCGCCATTGCTATGTCTTGTCGCCAACTTCATCCTGCTTCCAGCCGAATGGTTTGGCCGCAAGCACTACATTGACGGAGCTAAGAAGATCCTCGCAGAGCAGAGTAATCTTACCGTTATTGGCGTTACCGGCAGTTACGGCAAGACCAGCATGAAAAACTTCCTCGGCGAGCTGCTATCCGAAAAATACGACGTTCTTGTAACTCCAAAGAATTACAACACCCAGCTCGGTATTGCGCGCACAATTCGCGAATACCTCAAGCCAACTCATGACATCTTCATCTGTGAAATGGGTGCCATGTGGGAAGGCGAAATCGCAGAGTGCTGCGACATCGCTCAGCCAAGCATCGGCATTATTACTGCCATCGGCCCACAGCACCTACAGACCTTTGGCGACATTGACACAATTGTTCGTACGAAATTCGAACTCGCGCAGGCGATCGAAAAGAACGACGGCAAACTCTTCCTCAATTACGACAACGATTATATCCGCAAGAAAAACTGCTCCATTGAGCATTCGAGCTATGGCCTCAAGAAGGATTACGACTATTATGCTGACGAACTAAAGTCGGGCCAAGACGGCCAAAGCTTCGTCTTCCATGACGGCAAGAAATCGTTTGAAGCACAAACCAAACTTCTCGGCGAGCACAATATCGAAAACCTCGTCGGCGCAATTGCTGTCGCTAAGGAGCTCGGCGTCTCAGACAAAGATATCAAGTTCGCGATCCGACGCATCAAGAGCGTGCCGCATCGCCTCGAACTTACAACCAAAGGCGACCTTAGTATCATTGACGACAGCTACAACTCGAATCCAGTTAGCTCCTGCCTAGCAGTCGATACTTTAGCAAAATTCGACGGTATCAAAATCGTAGTTACGCCAGGCCTCATCGAGCTCGGTGACGACGAAGAGCGCTACAACGAAGAGCTCGGCACACATATCGCTAAGAAGAAATGCGACTTCGTTTACCTCGTAGGCGACAACGCGCAAACCGACGCTATTGAAGCCGGCCTCATTCACGCCAAATTCAAAGACAGCAAAATCCAGCGCGTCAAATCCCCACAAGAGGCCGTCAGCTATGCGACAAAGAAATATCCATCCGAAAAACTTACCGTCCTCTTACTAAACGATTTACCAGATAACTATTAAGGAGCATAAAATGAAAGCAAAAATTGCAGTATTCTTCGGCGGAAAGAGCGTCGAGCACGAAGTTTCTATCATTACAGCACTACATGCTTGCGAGAACATTGATTGCAAAAAGTATGACGTTCTGCCTATCTATGTCACTAAAGACAACAAGATGTACGCAGGCGAGAAAATCGGCGAAATCGCAAACTACAAGAACACCAAAACCCTGCTCGCCGAAAGCACCCAGGTCGTCCCGGTCAACCTTGGCGACAAGGTAGCTCTCATGCGCTGCGAGAAGAAAATCTTCAAAGATCCTGTCTACGATTATATCGACATCGCATTTCCGATCGTCCATGGCACCAATGTCGAGGATGGCACGATTGAAGGCTTCGTTAAAATGCTCAACGTTCCATTCGTAGGCTGTGACGTTATTTCTTCCGCACTTGGTATGGACAAATATGCCAGCAAGGAAATCCTACGCGCCAACAACATTCCAGTAATCGACGGCCGCTTATACAACGTCAAGCAATACAAGGACGACGAAGAATGGCTCGAGGCAAACATCAAAAGCGAGCTTGGCTTCCCAGTAATCGTTAAGCCAGTCAACCTCGGCTCAAGCGTCGGCATCACAATCGCTAAGGACGAGAAGGAGCTAAAGAAATCGCTCGAAGAAGCCTTCACTTATTCCACAAAGATTCTCGTCGAGAAGGCTATCATGAACCTCAAAGAGGTTAACTGTTCGGTTATCGGCGACTACGAATCTGCCAAGGCTTCAGTTTGCGAATCACCAATCAAGATGGATGCAATCCTTAGCTATCGCGACAAATATCTAGGCAACGGCACCAAGGGCGCAAAGGGCATCAAAGGCGCAAAAGCTGGCACCAAGAATTCCCAGTTCGGCGGCACGATGGGCTCCGATGATTCAAATCCATCCCTAGAATTGCCAGCAAAGATCAGCGAAGAGCAGAAAAAGGAAATTCAAACCCTAGCCGTCAAGACCTTCCAGGCGCTCGGTTGCTCTGGCGTCATTCGCATCGACTTCATCATCGATCTCGACACCAAGAAAATCTACGTCAACGAGGTTAATACCATCCCAGGCAGCCTATCATTCCATCTCTGGAAGGCAACCGGCATTGAGTTCTCAGATATGCTCAATGAAGTCATCGATCTAGGCCTAAAGCGCGCCCGCGAAGAGCAGAAGCTCACCTTTAGCTTTGATACTAATATTCTTGCCAATTTTAGCGGCGCAAAGGGCACAAAAGCCGTCAAAACCCCTAAAAACTAGGCAAAATCAGCAAAAATACCACAAAATTAGACAAAATGCTTGACATTTTAGCAAGTTTGTGCTAATATATACAGCATAGAGTTAACTTTTGCGCAGATGCACCGCTACCAAGCGGTGCATTTCCGCTTTCTAAGGACTATTACTTTTTCACAAAAACCACACAATTCCACAGACCGACTTTTCAACAGATATCAGACTGCCAAAAATCTCCAATTTCAAGACTAGCATAAGCAATAACGACAATAATATAATGAAAGTACGACATCACACTTCGGTCACTGACGTCGAGAGATCTCGTCGCAACGTATTTGTCATTTGTACGGGCGGCACCGAGCCGAGTAATTCATGGCTCACATAAATGACTCCAAAACTAATCAAAGAAAAGGAGTAATTTATGAACAATACAACTTTAACAGGCGAGAAAGTAGAAGTCATGGCACTCTTCAACTACAGCAAAGTACCATGCCAACCTCTATACTTCCGCAAACGAGGGGGCGATGAAGTCGAGATTACCGAAACAACCGGTACTCGCATCAAATTCATTGGCGGCGCCGCAAAGCACATTTTCGAGTGCTTGGTCGGCAAGAATCAATGCCGTCTAGAATTCGATTCGAAGTCGCTCGCATGGACACTCTTTGCCTAATCGGTGAAGCAGTTCCGACTTCTCGTCGTGCGCTCCGAGGCTCAGCCCCTGGGGCGCTTTTTATTGTCCGCTACTTATGAGATAATTGAGTGGTACAATATTCTTATGCCAAGCAAAAATCCAGTAGTAGAAGTAAAGAATTTCCGAATGCAACTCGGAAACAAAACCGTCATCAAAGATCTCTCTTTCGAGGTTAATAAGGGCGAGATTTTTGGTCTGCTTGGTAGCAATGGCTGCGGCAAAACCACAACCATTCGCGCTTTACTTGGAATTTATGAAGCCACTGCCGGCGAACTCCTGATTGATGGCAAAAAGTTTGAACCTGGCAGCAATTTCCGTGTTGGCTATCTACCAGAAGAACGTGGTCTCTACAAAAAAGAAACCGTGCTCGACGTCATGTGTTATTTCGGCAAACTTCGCGGCCTTAAAAAGGCAAAGAAATGGAGCCTTAAATATCTCAAGCGCGTAGGCCTAGAAAAACACGCCAAGACCCGTATCGACAAGCTTTCTCAGGGCCAGCAGCAGAAGATTCAGCTCGGCATCACCATCATGAACGATCCGCAGCTCCTCATTCTTGACGAGCCGACCAAAGGCTTCGACCCAGTTAACCGCAAGCTTCTCATGGACATCATTGACGAGCTCCATCAGCGCGGCTGCACAATCATTCTTATCACTCATTATATGGACGAAGTCGAAAGGCTCTGCGACAGCATCCTTTTACTAAAGGACGGCATCGCCTGTGCTTACGGCAAGATTATGGATGTTCGCAAAAAATACAAATATCACAACCTAGACCAAATCTTCATCGATGTTTATGGCCAGAAAGAGGAAGCCAATGTTTAAAACCCTACAAGTCATCCGCTTTGAGATTATGCGCAGCCTAAAAAAGCCAAGCTTCTGGCTAGCTGCATTATTATTGCCAGTTGCACTCGGTGTCTATATTATGATTTGCGCTTTTGCCGGCTATTCGGCCGGAAACAGCATCGATGCTGGCTCTTCAGTGGCCGAGCTTAAATTAGCCTACGTCGACGAAGCTGGCTACCTCTCTGGCGAAACTTTCACAAACGAAGACGAACAAGAGCAAAGCCTAACGCGCTTCGAAAATATCAACGATGCCTTGGCTGCCCTAAAGAGACAAGAATATAGTGTCGTCTACTACATTCCTGCAGGCTTCCGCACTGACGAAAACCCGAGCGTCGAAATCTATACCAAGCTAGAGAAGAACAGTATCCTCGACAACTATCAAGCACCAATCAGCGCTTTGCTATCCCACAGCGCAGAGCTTAACACTAAGCCGATTGATGCGAAAATTTTAACGGACAAAATTTCCTACAATACTACTAGCTTTGCCATCGATGACCATATTGTAGACAAGAAAGAGCTCATCACAAACCTCGTCGCACCGGTTACCGTTATTGCATTGTTCTATATCCTGATGGCCGTACTCGGCAACCGCTTATCCGTTTCAATGACCGAAGAAAAAGAGAATCGAATTAGTGAACTTCTCCTCGTTAGCGTTAAGCCTATCCATTTGATTACTGGCAAAATTATATCCTTAATGGCGCTAGGTCTAATCCAGCTAGCCATCTTACTTATTCCTGTGCTTATAGTTTATATGTTGGCCCTCAGGAACGGCCTCGTCCCAGAAGACTTTATCGTTAACCCAAGCCCAAAGAGCATCCTTCTACATGCCTTGCTGCTCATTTCTTCATACTTCCTCTTCACGGCAATTAACGTCTTTACGGGCACACTCGTATCGACCGCAAAAGAAGCTAGTAGTTTCGCGGGCATTATTGTAGTCGTCATGATCATTCCACTCATGATGCTCAATGTATTTACAGGCGGCGAAAACTCGACATTATCAACCATCCTAAGCTTCTTCCCATTATCCGCGCCGCTAGCGCTCATGCTTCGCTCGATCTTCGGCAATTTGCAAGAATGGGAGCTAATCGTCGGTATCGTCGATATCGCAATCTTCGCAACTATCATGACCTATATTTCATCCCGTATCTTCTGCAAGAACGCGGTCGGATTCAACTTCAAGCTCAATCTCAAAAACTTTGGTAAAACAAGGAAGAATTGGTAATGGATAACGTAAGTATCATTTTAGGAAAAGGCGTCAAATTCCTCAGTAAATTACGTGGAGGCGGAGGCTCGGCGTTGCCTGGCTTGGTCGTAGAGAAAACCAGCCCAGATTTTCTACGCAAAACCCTCTCAAAACTACCGTATGGCGTAGTAGTTATTTCCGGTACAAACGGCAAAACCACGACTACTAAAATTGTCAGCGAATTACTCGCTAAGCAAGGTCTCAAGGTCTTTACAAACAAAACTGGTAGCAACTTTGTCCGCGGCGTTATTTCTGCCGTCCTCGAAGATATTAAGGTTACAGGTAAATTCGATTACGACATCGCCGTACTCGAGCTCGACGAAGCTCACGCAGTTAAATTCTGCGAAAGCATTCCGGTAGACTATTCGCTCGTGCTCAACGTTCAGCGCGACCAGCTTGATCGCTTTGGCGAAATCGACCACACCGCCGAATTGCTCGGCAAGCTCACATCTTGCACGCAAAAATGCGCCGTCCTCAACAGGGAAGACCCACGCGTTTCTAAGCTCCAGTCCAAGAAAACTCAGTTCTACGGTCTGAGCGATACGCTCCTAAAGCAATTCCCAAGCGACGACGACCTGCTTAGCGACAAAACCAAGATTAAGCGTTCTAGCAAGAAAGCTAGCGTCACTCTCGATAAACTCAAAGGCCAGGTTGCAACCTTTACGATTGACGGCCAAAAGTTCGACTGTGACCTCACCTTGAAAGGCATCTATAACGCTTACAACGCCGCAGGCGCGCTCGCACTCTGCCACGAAATCCTGCCAGACGTTCCAGCAGGCGAATTTATCAAGTATCTCGATTGCATCGAATCTGCATTTGGCCGCGGCGAAATCTTCAAAATCAACGGCGCTGACGTCGAGCTCCTACTCGTCAAAAACCCAGCCGCCTTCACACTCAGCCTCGCTAGCTTCGCCGACAACGAGCATGACTACATGATTGCTATTAACGACAATATTGCCGACGGCCGCGATGTCAGTTGGCTCTGGAATGTCGACTTTACGAGACTCCCACGCGTTAAATTTGTTTCTGGCATCCGCGCCAACGACATGGCACTCCGCCTCAAATACGACAACGTACCCGTCGACGGAATCAACGAAGATTTACAGATTGCAACCAACAAGTTTACTAGCGGCAGCAAGAAACCAAAGCGTATCTTTGCTACATATACCGCCATGCTAGAAATTCGTAAAATCTTTTCAGGAAAGAGCTTAATCTAATGACTATCAATATTTTGCATCTATACCCAAAAGAAATGAATCTCTACGGAGATCATGGCAATGTTTTGACGCTCGTGCGACGCTGCGAATGGCGCGGAATCAAAGCCAAGGTTATTCCACACGAGATCGGCGAGCCACTTCCTAAAGATATCGACATTATCTTTGGCGGCGGTGGACAGGATTCCGGGCAAAACAAAATCGAAGAAGACTTAATTAAGCTCGCATCAAAACTCAAGAAGCTAATCGACGACGGTATGCCATGTTTAGTTGTTTGTGGTCTTTATCAGCTCTTTGGTAGAGCTTTTGTTACCGCGGATGGTCACAGAATTCAGGGAACCAGCATCCTTGATCTTGAGACTCATGCCAACAAAGACCGCCTGATTGGAAATATTATCGTCCAAAGCCCACAGTTTGGCGAAATCGTAGGCTACGAGAACCACTCTGGTCTTACTAAGCTAGACAATCCAGCAGACTGTCTCGGCAAAGTTATTGATGGGGCTGGCAATAACGGCCAGGACGGCACCGAAGGTTGTTTCTATAAGAACTGCATCGGCACCTACATGCATGGCCCAATCCTGCCAAAGAATCCGCAAATCGCCGATTATCTCATCAAAAAAGCAATCGAGCGCCAAGGCAAGAATATTGAACTCAAAAAACTAAACGACCACGAAGAAGAGCAAGCACATCGCAGCGCCGTAAGTCGACCAAGATAAGCAAAATACCCAGCCGCGCAGCTGGGTATTTTTATGAGTTACTTTTGCAAGATTTCGCCATCTTCCGCAATCTGAATATTTGGCGACCAAGATTCCACTTGTTGAATCAAAGCCGCTCGCTCCGCGCCATCTAAGAAATCTGTATATTCATTCGCCTGACGACCGACCAAGAAATAGTATTTAAAGCTACCCTCAGGCGTTAGTTCAAACTGAAACATAGCTGTCATTTCGTCCTGGTCATTAAAGATAAAATCGCCCAAATTATAGATAATCGGCTTATTATTATAAAAATCAATGCCTTGCAACGTATGAGCATGGCCGCCAACAATCATATCCGCACCAGCATCAATATATTCCTTTGCCGTATCGATTTGAACCTGCTCGAGCGCATGAGAGCTTTCCGTACCCCAATGCACAATCGCAACAACTATATCAGCATTCTGCTTTGCCACCTTAATCGCATCGACAAACTCAGTTGTATCGTAGCAGAGCAGAATACCACCAGAATCAGCCGTAGCACCAGGCGTATCAATACCCCATTTTTCCGCACGCGAAGCATTCACAAACGCAATTGTCTGCCCACTCGGCGCATTGTAATAGAAAGCCTTTTTAGCATCGGTTAGATTGCGCCCAGCGCCAATATACGGCAAGCCTTTAGTATCAAAAGCATCCAGCATATCTCCGAATGCTTCAGCGCCAAAATCATAGACGTGGTTATTCGCGAGCGTCACAAGATCAACGCCCATATCATCATAAATTGACAGCCTGCTCGGGTTAGCGCGGAAAGTATAAGCCTTGCCAGGAATCGGTGTACCGCGCTCGCTCACCGTAAATTCACTGTTCGCTACCATCAAGTCACTACCACGCATTTGCGCAAGTACGCGCTCAGACAAAATCCCGTTCACTCCCTGACCGCGCTGATCATAAACTGGCATCAAAGACCAGTTATCTGCGAGTGAAATATCGCCAACAATACTCACCTTTGTATTTGGCAGAGCGTCAGGCTCAATCACGGTTGTCCCAATCGGGTTTTCTGTAACTTCAGGCCGCAAATAATTGCGCAGGCAAAGGAAGCCAAATACACCTCCAGCCACGAATAAAACCAAAGCTAATACGGCTACGGCCCGCTTCATTGCTTCAATTCAGCCGGTAAAGCCGCCCAATTTAAACGTTGGCCAATCGAAGCGTTCTCGGAATCGTTCGCCGCATGCGGGATCAAAGTATTGCGATCGGTTGTCGTGCCACGATAATCACACTTCCAAGTAAGCTGCAATTTTGGCAAGCCTGCAGCCGCAATTAGGTCATAGCACATGCCGTTCGCCGCCTCGCACTGCTGGGCTAACTTATCCCAAGCCTCAAAATCCACATCGTCGACATTTACCGAGACCGCCGCATCAATAGCTGCCGAGCGCGCAGTCTCCATTGTGGCCTGATCGAACATGAAATTGCCCATAGAATAAACAATCAGACGGCCGTTATATGCCTCCACATTCTGAATCGTATGAGGATGGTCGCCAATAACTGCATCGGCGCCACGATTAATATATTCGCGATACAGATTCTGGCGAAGTCGGTCAGCCGAAGTTTCATATTCTGCTCCCATATGAAGCATCACGACGGTTGGCAAAACCTGCGCATGCTTCTCAACATTCGCACGATTTGCCTCGGTCGGAACACCAAACACGCCGTGCGCACTGCAGAAAGCAATCGGCAACTTATATTGTTTCGTCTCGTCGTTATCTAAGGCAACGTTAACCGGCAAGCTCAGCACGCCACAGTTATTCTCGCCATCGGCGTATTCATAGCTGCCAAAGTATTGGATACCATTTTCCTGCAAATGCTGCTTTGTTTCCGCAAAACCCTCCGGCCCCTGATTGTCCGTATGGTTGTTGCCGAGCAAGAAGCCCGTAAAATATTTGCTAGCCTCTGGCAAATAATCAGGGTCACAATTAAATTCAAATAATTTCTCCTCGGCATATGAATCATGACCATTGTTCGTAACCGGACATTCAAGGCCGCCAATCCAAGAGTCATAATCTTCACGATGCAGGGTATCGAGCTGAGAGAAAGGATAGGCTACGCCAAGCGCAGACGCGCGCGCTTTTGTATTCGTGCGACGCCCCCAAAAAGTCGTACCGGTAAACAAAATACGCATGTTGGCCGAAACTGCTTTCGGTATAGGATCGGGCTCTAAAGGATTCTGTGGGCCCAAAGCCACCTCTGACCGATTTGGCCTAAATAAAATAGCGCAGAGCAATAAACTCGCGCCAACAATTAGTAGAAAACCTCCAATGATTCCCCCAACCCTCAAGCTTTTTTTCATCTCACTATTATTGTATAATAAAAATCATACATACAAAAAGGAGTTATATGTTCGATTTATCAGGAAATATCGCTGTCGTGACTGGCGCTTCTTCCGGCCTCGGCAAGCAGATGGCAAAGGCCTTCGCGAAGCAGGGTGCAAACCTCGCGATCCTAGCACGCCGCATCGAAAGACTCGAGGAGCTAAAAGCCGAACTCGAGAAAGAGTATAAGGTTAAAGTTCTCCCAATTCAGTGCGACGTCACTAGTAGCGACAGTATCAATGCAGCAGCAGAGAAAGTCGAGAAAGAATTTGGTCGCGTAGATATTCTTTTGAACTGCGCCGGCGCCAGCAAAGACAAAGGCGTCCTCGATATGGCCGATGATGAATGGGACTTCACAATCTCCACCGATCTTACCTCCGTCTTCAAAATGACTCGCGCTTTCGCAAACATTATGAAGAAGAATAATTATGGCCGCATCATTAATATTGCCAGCATGTATGGCCTTGTTGGCAATACCGAAATTCCAACCATTGCTTATCACTCTAGCAAGGGTGGCGTTGTCAACTTTACCCGTGCCGTCGCAGCAGAGCTAGCAACCTATGGCATCACCTGTAATGCAATCTGCCCAGGCTACTTCGAGACCGAGCTCACCAAGGCCGTCCTCGATACTAAAACTTTCCAAGATTTCGCTCAGACTCACGTCCCAATGAAGCGCTACGGCAAGGAAGGCGAGCTGAATCCAGGCGCAATCTTCCTCGCAAGCAAGGAAGCAAGCTACGTCACTGGCGCAATCTTGCCAATCGACGGTGGCTACACAGCTATCTAATTTTTGCATATACTAAAAGAAAAGGAGTTATAAAATGGGCATTTTAAAACAGTTTAAGAATGGCGCAATCTCGGTCGTTCTAATCGTAATCATCGCAATCGTAGCAATCTTCGCTATCGTAGGCATCGGTAGCTATAATGGCATCGTTTCTGCCGATCAGGACGTCAAAAACCAGCTCGGCCAGGTCGACACTGCACTCAAGCGCCGCGCAGACCTCATTCCAAACCTCGTAAATACCGTTAAAGGCTACACCGATCACGAAAACGAAGCAATCGAAAAAGTCACAAGCGCACGCGAAGCTCTTCTTGGCGCAACCACCATCGAAGAGAAGAACGCCGCAAACCAAGAGCTCTCTAGCTCCCTCGGCAGACTCATCGCCATCGCCGAAGCTTACCCAGATTTGAAGGCAAGCCAGAACTTCATTCAGCTTCAAGACGAGCTTGCTGGGACCGAAAACCGCATCGCGACCGCACGCCACGACTACAACGAAGCAGTCAAAACTTACAACACTAAGATCAAGCAATTCCCAGGCAACATTCTTGCTGGCTTTGGCGGCTTTACTGAAGCTAAATACTTCGAAGCTGACGAAGAAGACAAGGCTGTACCAGTAGTAGATTTTAGCGAATAATGCGCAAACTTCTCTCTAAAATCTTCTGCATCGCAATCCTGAGCCTAGCTTTTGCTGGCTCAGTTTTTGCTAAGGAATATCCAAAGCAGAGCGAAATTTTCTACGTCAACGACCTCGCGAATGTTATTAGCCAAGAAAACGAAGATTACTTCGTTAGAATCAACGAGGAACTTTACGCGAAAACAGGCGGTCAGATTGTTGTCATGACAATTGATAGCCTCGAAGGCGAATCTCTTGAAAGCTATGCAACCGGCGTTTTCAGACAGTACGGGATCGGCAACAAAGAAAAGAACAATGGCACGCTCATTCTTCTATCCATCAATAACAGACAATCTCGTATCGAACTAGGCTATGGCACGGAGGGTTTCATTAGCGACGGCAAATCTGGCCGCATTCAGGACGAATACATGATTCCATCCTACAAAGAAAACGATTGGAATACCGGCCTACGCAAAGGTTTCGATGCAATTCTCGGTTGTTATTTAACTGAATATGGCATCGAAATCGACGGCAGCACTTCCTATATCGTCGACGAGCCCGAAGATAATACCGACGCGCTAGTCATGTCAATGAGCGCCTTTTTGCTATCTTGGCTCTTCGCTCCGTTCTTGGGCGCAATCTGCAAAAAGAATAAAATCATCGCAAATATTATCCGCATTGGCTGTATCGCGCTCGTCGTATACTCAATGTTCGATATGGGCGCCAGAATGTTCTATCTGTTCATAGCCTTCATTCTCTTTATGGCAACGTTCGGCATCAGAATGTCATCTTCCGGCGGCCGCTATCACGGCGGTGGCTATTCTGGCGGCGGCGGAGGCGGTCACTCTGGCGGTGGTGGCTCCAGCGGCGGCGGTGGCTCCTCGCGCAGTTTCTAGCTAAAAAAATACCGGCTCTCGCAAACGAGGGCCGGTTTTTATGCTATAAGAGATTAGTCGGGAACAATTTCAGGAGAATTCTTGCCATAAAAGTGATTTCGCCAACCATCACCGTAGAAATACTGATAGTCCGGGCCAAGCAAGCGATCGCCACCATTTTCCCAAGCACTCACAACATCGAGCACTACCTGATAGTGGGCTTCTGTATATTCTTTACTCGGCTTATACGCAAACTGATCCGGTTTTACGAGATTCTCGTAGACCGTATTGGGCCACTCCCAAGAGTCCACACGATTCAGAACCGTCCAAATCACACAGCACTGCTGAGTGTAAGAGCAACAGCCACCTTCTTGAGACAAAGTCCTCGCAAGCATGACGAGCTCCTCGTCGCTAACGCGAGTTATTTCCCAGCATTCTTCCTCCCGAGCTTCTGTTTCAGCAACTGCAACTTCCGTAGTGGTTGTAGTAGTAACCGCGCTAGTAGTAGTTGTTGTAGCAGAAGTGGTCGTAGTGGTAGTCGTCGTAGAAGTAGAACTCGTAGACGTGGTAGCAACCGCCGTCGCAGTAGTTGTCAGTGGCGTCTCCATAACAAGAGGAGCTGCCGCCGCCATGCGATCAAACTTAACGCTTCCGCCTGAGTAATTCGAGTCCGAGCTGGCTGCCAATGTAAATACACCAACGCAGGGGACAAATGCGGCGCCAAGCATAATGCCGGCAAAACCGCGACGAATTTTGTGTTTTAGCATGGTTCTACGAGCCTCACGCTGTGCCTCTGTTTCTTTTGTTCTCTTTCTCTTTGTTTCCATTTTCGGGGAAACCTCCTTTATAAGATTCATTGCGTTTTGAGCGCAACCGTTCTACTCTAACATAATTGTGCCCTTATGTCAAGATATAAACATAAACAAAAAATCCCCGCCGAAACGGGGATTACATATTCGATCTACTAGAAGAAGATGAAGTAGTGATAGGTTGCAGTACATTCGCCACGAATAGTACAAGTAACCTCGTTATCTTCCTGGGCCTTCTTGCATTCAGAAGAGAAGAGACCCTTATCTTCGCAGACTGCAATAGTCTTATCGAGGCGCTTCTGCGCAGAAGACTTAGCAATTACACGAGAAGTAACGCTCAAACCAATCAAAGCCAAAACGACGATACCGATGATGATAAGTTTCTTCTTATCAAACTTCTGGGCGGCGCTTGGTGCGACCGGGGTAGAGCTAGCAGGAGTGCTACTAGTTGGGGTTGATTCTGGGGTGCTTGCCACTGGAGCTACAGGAGCATCAGCGGGCTGAGTATTTGAATTATCCATAGTTACTTAAATTTTAATAAAAAATTGCACTAATTGCAAGGCTGCCCCTAGATACTTGTCAAAAATAACTATTTATGGCATAATATACAGCCTGGAGGTGATCTACATGAAACAGATCAGGTACATTCTTACAGACTGGTTCGAGGTGTTCTCGAACGGCATCTATGGAAAAGGCGAAATGGGCCGCCTCGTCGAAAAAGTTGGCCTCACGAGAGAGGACTACATGGAAAAAGACGTCGAAGTAAACTGGACACTGCTCCAGGAGCTGAATCGCGGCAACATTACAGAGAAAGTTTATTGGAAGAAAGTCATCGCAGAAACAGGCTGGAATGTAACGCCGGAGCAGATGATTACACTCACTGACGAAGTGGTCAAGATTCCAATCCCCGGAACAGCAGAAATCGCAAGAGACCTGCACGGCATGGGCTACAAATTCATTCTGATTTCCGACCTCTGCCCAAGGACAAAAACGAGAATTCTCCTCAGCTATCCTTGGATCACACAGCTCTACGAGCACACCTTTTTCAGCTGCGACTATGGCAAGCTCAAGTCCGACCCCGGATACTTCAGCTTCATTCTCGAGCAGACCGGCATTAATCCGGAAGAAGCCTTCTTCTTCGATGATTACGACGTAAATGTAGACGTCGCAAAAAGCGTTGGCATTAATGGCGTCGTTTTCGAAGATGCAATTCAGCTCAAAGATGCCATGAAAGCGTTCGGTCTTTACGATCAGCATTCTCGTGCCTAACAGTCTTAAAAACCGCAGAACTCCCGCCAGTAATGACGGGAGTTTTTATTGCTCGTAAATTGACTAAACGTAATGTTTATGTCATAATTTCGGCATTGGTTTAGTTTACTCGTACATTTAAAATAGGAGGTATTTTCTATGGCGCATTTCAAACAGTGCGTCGCTTTCATTGAGCGCCGCCTTATTACTTTGTATTTCTTCGCACTATCAACCCCTCATTGTTATAGACATCATGATTCTCAGGGAATCGTATCATCATGTACTGACAGCTCAGGAATCCGCATTAGCCATCGTTGCATCGATTGCGACCGGACTATATCTGCTCCTGTCCTACAAGATTACTCAGAGAATCTTTCATCAGCATGCAATCAACAAGCTGAGAAAAAGGGCAAGACGGCTCTATTTTCACGATTACACACTCGACCAATATCTCGAGACCGACGCAATTCTACGTCTCGAGCATTGGCTAAACTGTGGTATGTGCTATCAGCTGTCCGCTCTCGCCATGATTCTGGCTAAAGACTTCAAGTCCGCCAAAATCTGCAGAGGGGATTGTTATAGAGAAGATGGAACGTGGTATACAAAGCACTCATGGGTCGAAATTAAAATACCTCTTAACGGTTGGTGTATTATCGACTTAGCTTGGCTTTGCTTCTCTGAGCAATGCACCACAAAAGAAAGCTTCTTTAGCGCAAGCAACCTGAAGGGTAAACGCCTGACTAGCAAGTGGGAATGCGGCTACGAAGAGTTCTGGAGTATCAGATATTCGCAATTACTCGAACAGGCCATGCGAAGACCAAAAACCTCGCGTATACTATTCGAGTTGCAAGCCTATGGCAGCCCGTCCGACGGTTATGACTTCCACGAAAGATTACGTGAATGGAATATAATCAAAACCGACATCATGCCGCCATTACAGCTCAGCAAGGCAAAAAATAAACCGATCACGAACGCGATTATTAAGGATTTCGTCCAGAACCCAAAACGCAAAATCCCAAAATCTGAGCATGTCCGTCGCGCGCAAGTCGCCAACCGCAGGTTTATTCGTATGCTCAAAAACGAAGAGCGAAAAACTACAGTGAACTAAAACAACCCCCTCCCTCATTCGAGAGAGGGGATTTTTCTACCTTGAAAACCAAATAAAAAAATGCGGCCACTAAATAGCGACCGCTTTCAGTAGACAACGAATTAAAGATATCATCAGCATCGGCATCGCCCTCACGGAGTGCGTCCCCTATATAAAGAAGTATTGTTAAATAAAAACCGCACTTCATCACCATATAGAAAATGCCACCCGCTACTGCATTAGGAAACTCCGGCAACCCAGTAAATATCGAAAATAATACATCGGCCGCCACAAAGACCAAAACACTGACCGCTATGACACCAGGAGCGTATTTCATAATCTTCGCGTGGAATATCGACAGAATAATGCAGAATACACATACGGCAATAAAAGCTGCTTCAGAACAAGCCATTTGATCAATTGGGCCATGCATAGACCTAATTATAGAACTCAACATTAATGCCATGAGACCCAATGAGGCAGCAACTATAGCGGGAACAATAATCTTAAATTTTCGAGCAACCAGCAAAATCAGAGTCGCAATACAGATTATCGGAATAAGTATTCTGTGGCCAATAAAAAATCGTCCGATCGTTTGCAAGGTGAAGCTCGTTCGAGCAATCATAAAAGCTAGCGCCGAGATTACAGACACGACAGCGCTAAAAACGATCATAAACTTCTGCTGTTCATCCAGTGGCTGCAACGCACCTTTTCCAATGCGCGCAAAATAACTTTTTACATTCATCATCTCATCCTCCTAAGGTACTAAGTGTTGCGTCAACATATGACGCCCGTATATTTATATATCAACATACTTTAGCGTTTTTGTCAATGACGCAAAAATGAAGGCGTCCCGCATCGGCGGGGCGCGCTTTTTATTTTTCGTCAGATCACAAATTAGCCTAAAAATTATCCACCCAAAAAGCCCTTAGACGTCGCAGCATAACTTTACCTCGCTTCTGAAATGTCGAGAGCTCACTTTCACGAATACGTTCCTCTTCGCGAGAACGTAGGCGCCTCCTAATTTCTTTGCCCAGCGAATGGGCTTCAATCTCAAGCATCTGCCCGTAATAATTGCCATAGGTAAGAAAACTGCCAATCGGATCATCTTTTACGGAATAGTATGACATGTTGTTTTTACCATACCAACGCGCGCGTCTATCCTTTCGGGAGATTACATATTCACTTACTCGACCATTACGCGCATCTTCGTACTGTTTAGCGTGCCATAACTCATGCACGATTGTATCGATACTGTTCGCTGACATCTTGTCGGGCACATCGTCAGGCAAAAGAAGATTAATCGAACGCTCGCTATCTCTATAAAAACCAAGATGACCACTCTCTGGCAAATCTGCGTGAGGCACTTCTTTCTTAAACAGCTTATCTATGCCTTTCATGATTGCGCCACGCTTTTTGCGGAACCATTTTACTTCAATTGGACGCTGTTCATTTTCATCATCGGGATTTTTAATGCCAAAAACTTCCTGTACATAAGCCGCAATCTGAATCGCCTTTTCCTGATAGCTCGAATTCTCATCATCATTTATTTGCTCAATACGTTCAAGGTCAAGTTTATCCGCCCATTCTTGCATCTCATAGCGCGCCACTTCTTGATCATATTTAAAAGTCTCCTGATTTTGACGATGAGCCCGCTCGTCAAAATGCTTCCAGAATACCTCTTTATCTTCTTCGGAGACACCATAAATGCTCTGATTTTCTTGGGCGCTCTAAACATAGACGGAGCCTTTATCATCCTCATAGTCCGTACGATAGTGGTGCCCAGTCCGATAGTCCGCATATCCTTTGGCCACGCGTTTTTGCAACTTTCGATATTCAGTATCAGAAAATTTTTCAAACGCATCATCTTCTGTCAAATACGCCAAGCTTAGAGACTCCGTAACACGATCCTGAAACTCTTCTAGGTCAACCTCTTCTTTAATATACTTGTTTCCGTCCTTATCTATTGCGACGGTCCGTCTAGTACAGTCAATCAAGATGCCTTGCAAATAACTATCGAAGTCAACGATGCGGTTGTCGCTATAATTATTACTCCGTAAGAAAGACTCTAGTGCGGCAGAAGCAATATCTTCAACCGAACCTGGCTCAACAGTCTCTAGTTCTTGAGGTGTCAAAATCGTGAAGCGCCCACCATATTCGCGCAACCACGAACGCGCACGTACGACGGCAAAACCATAGATATCGTTTGCTAGCCTCCAAATCGTACTGACTGGTTCCGGATTTTGCTGATACGCCGTATTAACTTCATCCACAGTGCCATCCAGCACTTTAATAACAGCAAGGATAGATTTATCCGAATCGGACGTTTCTTCTTCCTCAAAGATAGAACGACGCTCTTCCGGAGTCATTTCTGCAAAAAGCATAATGCGATCATTTAATTTATCGAGCTCCTCGTTATTATGCCGCATAGCTTCAAAATTATCGCGAAGAATCGCATCCTTTTCTGCATCAGTCTTCCCGGTAAGCGCTTCAATCAATTCCGGCTCAGTTTTGAAATCAACTAAGTCAGCATCAATCTGCTTCGGTAAATGCATTTGCAAATCGAAACCATCCTCCCAATCTGCTAGTTCGCCTACGAGATGATATTCCTGGACCTCTTGAACTTCACTAGTTGACTCATTCTGCAAAACTTCAGTCTGTTCGTCTTGCTTATCTCCAAGCCATTCGGACCCTTCAAAGTTTTTGTCGTCTTGCTCCGATACTGACATTGATTCCGTAGATTTCATTACTTTTTATTATATTTTGAGCCAATCCCAAAACGCAAGAAAGCCGCTCTCGCTTCGCCTCGCCAAATTGACTTTTTATAGCGTTTATGCTATAATAATAATGCTAGCCATAGTTTTCTAGACCGATAGGAGGTTGTTGATATGAAAAGATACGAAAGCATCGCTAGAGCACTTATATTTGCGATTAGGGAATTAGTTAGAGATTCAAATATGCCATCGAGCAAAAATATGAAGGCTCGAATCTACATTATTCCTAATTGCGAGGCAACAAGAGAGCTACTAGAACTGCCAGATCATCAAAATGGCGTTCTGGGTACAGAAATCACAACATCGATTAGCGCCAAAACGCTAAACCTTGCCCCTTCAAGAAGCAACGATAGAAGCGTAATTCTGTCCGAGCATCCATTTGGCAAGATTATGGGGTTTTCCTACGCAAGCCATCCGAATTCGCTAAGCATCACTGACGCAAAATTCGAGCTCGTCATTGAACTTAGCGACGAAGAGAATACAGCCAATACAGATCTATCCAAATTGGCCGACAAAGCTATACGGAATATCCTACCGTTCATGCGCAACGGTGGTTACAGCTCCTACTGCCCAATCTGAGCTTTCGGAATAGCATCAAAACTATCCCGAAACGACAAAAGGCGACTCGCAAGAGCCGCCTTCATTTTTAGACACAAAAAATAGGCCAATGGCCATTTTTTATTCTTTATGGTGGAGTGTATGAGACTCGAACTCATGACCCCCTGCTTGCAAAGCAGGTGCTCTAGCCAACTGAGCTAACACCCCACATTAGTGGTTTCCCCCTATAAATTGTTAATCCCCCCTAGAAAATCCAAATGGGAGAGAATCAGGGGGGCGATTCACTCCCAAAAGTATTGTATCAGATATTGTAAAATAATGCAACAACCAAGGCGAATATTTTGCCCTAATGAGATATATCATATAATCTCTCGCCCAAACAAGCATAATCAACATCCCCAAATAGCACAAAATGCGCTAAAATATAAGGAAAGAAACCATAAGTGGGAAGGGGCCCATTTTTAATATGCTTAAATTCTACAAAACCGCCCCAGGCGAAAACAAGCCTACTCAAATCAAAGAGATTCAGCCGGACTGCTGGATCGATCTTTCGAATCCATCCCAAAACGAAATCGAAACCGTCGTCGAGAAAACTAAAATCGACCGCGACCTAGTCATGAAGATGCTCGATGATGATGAGTTACCACGTACTGAAAGCTCGAATGGCACCACCTTGGTCGTCATCGATGTCCCAGTCCGCATCTCACACAACAAGAAGCATACGACTTATCCGCTTGGCATCGTCATCGCAAAGAACCGCTATATCGTAACAATTTCCACTAAGGCCAGCAATATCCTCGACGACTTCAAAAAAGGCCTAGTAAAAGATTTCCATACGGGCAAGAAGACTCGCTTCCTGATTCAGATTATTACGCTCGTGTCTGCCAGATACCTCGGCGCGCTTAAGGAAATTCATAGCGAAATTTCCCAGAAAGAGGAAATTCTCAAGAAATCTACCCAAAACGAAGACCTCATTGATCTACTGGCAACTGAAAAGACCCTCGTTTACTTCATGACATCCCTAAAAGAGAACGATATTGTCTTCCAGCGCCTCAGCAAAGGCCTAGTCGTTCCGCTATACGAATCCGACCTCGACCTACTTGAAGACGCCATGATCGAAAACAACCAGGCAGTCGAAATGGCAACCATCTATCGCGACGTCTTGAGCTCAATTACCGAAACCTACGGCACCATCATCTCGAACAATCTCAACAACGTCATGAAATTCCTCGCTGGCGCTACCATCGTACTTTCGATCCCAACAATCATTTCATCCTTCCTCGGTATGAATGTTCCATTCGGCGAAATCGGCATCAGCCCATGGTCGGCCATCACGATTCTATTATTCTCAGTCTTTGCCTCATTGCTAATTGCATTCTGGCTCAAGAAAAAGGGCATGCTTTAAACCTACATGAACTGGATTATTCTTTGTTTACTCGTTGCTTTGCTTTATGCAATCAGCGCATTTATCGATAACTACATCACGGACGTCCTATTTAAGGGCAGATTGCCACAGGCTGTAAAAGTCAGCAACTGTGTCTTCTATCCAGCGACCGCGCTCTTGATCGCCCTGGTTTTTGGCGTTCAGGCTATTCCATTCCAAATGGCTCTCGTCGTTTTCGCATCCGGCGCCATCCATTCATGCGCCTCGCTTCCTTACTTCCTGGCCCTGCGCGACGAGGAAACAACCACTGCGGCGACCTATTTCCAGCTGTTACCAATCATCTGCTTCTTTGCCGACATTTTCTTGCTCGGAAAAGTTATCACGAACAAACAAATCATCGCACTAGCCATCATTATTCTTGCACTAATCGTTATCGCAATCGCCGAAAGAAAGGGGAAGCGCAATCGCAAAAAGCACCTACGTGGCAGCCTATTACTCCTTGCTTATGTTCTTATCGCGAGCGTAAGTACCATCATTTTCTCGCACGTCGCAAGCTTTGGCTTCGATTATTGGTCGATTGTCTTCTGGTACGTGCTCGGACGCGCCTTCTTCGATACCACCGGCACTATCGCACATAAATCCTGGCGCAAACGCTTCAAAGAAGTTATTCATGCACATCCAGTCAAAACTATGACCATTATCCTGTCGACTTCGATCATTTATACTGCAGGCGACTTCATTTTCCGCTACGCACTCGGCCTTACCAATAGCTCCTTCGCTTCGGCGGTCGCAAATGCAAGCGAGCTCATTATTACCTTCCTGCTCGGCATCATCCTTACCCTCATCCGGCCAAAGTTCGGCCGTGAAAAACTCGACAAGCGTAACGTCATGGCGCACCTCATTGCCGTCATAATGGTCACAACGAGCATAATTCTAATACAGTGATTATGTTAAACTAAAAGTATGACATTACCATCGATATTCATACCAGAAACGATTATCACCATCGTATTGGCGCTAATCGTTTGTTTCTTTGGATATAAACTTAAAAAGTTGGCTCTGTTCCTGATTTGGTTCATCATTGGCTACAGTATTGGCAAGATGATTCCAACCGATCAGTTGATTAGCGATAGCCAGATTTGGGCAACCATTCTACCGCTAGCAACCGGCCTTCTCGCAGCATTGCTCAGCCTTAGCATTGAACGCCTCTGCGTCTCACTCCTCGCAGGCACAATTGGCTTCTTTGCTACGATGAACCTTTTCTTTGGCGGCGTTTATACACTCATGCCAAACATTGTCGTCTCGGTCGCCGTTGGCGTCGTCCTCGGCTGTATTGCTGTTGCCTGCATTAAACCAATGTCAATCCTCGTAACCGCAATCGGCGGCGGATATTACGCCGCAATGGGACTAGCGAGCCTTTCGTTCATTGCTAAAATCAACTTGCCAATGGCGCTAATTCTAACCTGTGTGCTCGCAACTCTTGGCGCAGTATTCCAGTTCAGAAACAACAAAGGTAAAGCCTAAACAAAAGACGTCCGCAAGGGCGTCTTTTTTTGATTCCTAAATCATCGCCTTCTTCGAAGCGCCAACAACATTTTCGTAAGAATACTTCACGAGGCTTAGAGCAAGATCGCGCGTCTCTTTATCTACGCCCTTTAGATTCTTGACCAGCTTCACGCCTTTCTTGAAATTATGCAAATCCATAGTCGTGTCCATGCCAGAAGAATAAAGTAAATCAAAGACACCATTTACCATCTTGGCGCGCCGTTCATCATTGTGCTTTTCGAGCCAAGAAATAATCGTCTCGTTCAAGGCCTGGCTATGCTTGCTCAAAACTGAACGACGCAACTTGTCATCAATAATCTCCCAAGTCATCGGCAAATGCGCAAAAACGCCACGCTGATTCGACTTAACTACGAAAGGCTTTGGCTGGCGCAACATCATGCCCACAATACTACAATGCGGCACAATATACCTCAACTTTGGCTTCAAATCATGAAAAGCTCGCGATTCATACTCGCGTTTACGTAGACCCGGACCGTCGTTGTTATAGACAGCGCGAATCTTATGCTGACGCCAACCCTTCATTTCCATAGCCGAGACAAGCGCAGTATTACCACCCTTCGAATGGCCGCCAACAATAATGCGTGGACCCGTCATCTTAATTTGCTTCTTAAGATAGTTAATACCGAGCGTATGTGAATCTACAGGGTAATTACAGGATAGCAAACAGTCTTCCTTCCAACCGCCAAGCGTCTGATCGGTGCCTTCAAAAGAGACAAAAGCCAAACGGCGCGAAATTACAAAAGTCACAGCGCCAAACTGCGTATCGTCATCTGTAATATATTCAAAATCCTTAACGATTACCTTACAGTAGCGCGGCGCATCCTTTAGCTCGATTGCAAGCTTATACGCATCACGCTTACCGAGCCCCAACCTCGCCACATCCTTATAGCGATTCTTGGCAATATAATCTTCAAGCACATCGTGCAAAGTATGCCCATTTTCAATCGCAATCGTACCACTAAGATTCAGATAGGAAAGGTAGCTAAAAATCAGATTATCAAGATCATTGAATTTTTTGCGCGAAAAACTGACGTGACCATATTTTTGAACATAATCAATTAAATTCGCCATAGTACGCTAATTATACCACGAAAAGTCAAGCGTGATGATACGGGTGACCGAGGTAAATCTCTTGCGCACGATAAATCTGCTCGGTCAAAATCAGACGGCAAATCTGATGAGGGAAGACCAGCTTCGAGAAGCTCCAAATCAAGTCTGCGCGCGCCTGCATCTCTGGCGAAAAATGACCAAAAGCCCCGCCGACCACGAATACAATATTCTTCGAATTCTCGAGGGCGCGCTGCATTTTCTCCGATAGGGCGGGTGAGCTCAGAATTTCGCCACGCTCATCGAGCAAGATTACAAAATTATCCTTATCTAGCGCCAAAACCTTAGAATCCAACTCGGATTCCTCGACAAACTGCCACTGTAAATCGAAAGGCTTCTTCAGACGCTTCTCGTATTCCTCACAAGCTTCCGCAAGCCAATCTTTGTTCTTTTTGCCACCAGCCAGAATTTTTATCATAAGTAAAGTATATTATACTTTGATTATGAGCAACCAAATAAAAGCAAGCGCAAACCCAACACTTGTAAAATTCTTTCTTTTAACCGCATTCCTACTAGGAATCTCACTAGTTCTTAATATCTGGATAGGAAACGAATACAAACATCTCATGAAAGAGTATGAAGCCATCAGTAACACCAAAACCATCGATCCGAGCGGCGAGGGCAAAGAGATCGAGCGCAAGTGGCTCGTCGACCGCAGCAAAATCCCTTATGATCTCGAAAAGAAAGCCGACAAATACGAGCTAACTCAAACCTACCTCAACTTCTCGCCAGAAGTTCGCGTCCGCAATATCTCAGACCAGCGCTACATTATGGCAATCAAAACTGGCCTGACCGAAAAGAAAGGCCTCACGCGCGAAGAAACTCAGTACGACATCACAAAAGAAGAGTATGAGCATCTTCTCACTAAGAAAGAAGGCGAAACGATTCACAAGACGCGTTATCAGATCAAGGTCGATGATTACACCTATGCCTTCGATTTCTTTCACGAGCAGCTCGACGGATTGACCTACCTAGAAATCGAATTCCCAAGCGAAGACGAAGCCAATGCCTTCGAGGCACCATCATGGTTAGGCAAGGATGTTACGAACGACATTAATTACAAGAATCAGAAGCTTGCACAAAACGGCATCCCGGCCACATTCGAACAAGACTCAAAAGAGTAAATTCTTGACTTATTAGCATAAATATTGCATTATATACGCATTCGCGCGTCTACTTTTGACGCACCGCACATTAACGGAGAAAGGAAATGCTTTATGAATGTTTTTGCAATCGTTCGCCTCGTTCTGGAAGAAAAAGGAGATGTCACCCTGACGGCCTACCAGCACGAAATACTATCACAGATTATTGACAAGCTCCCTGAAATCGAAAAGCACGCACTGGAAGATATCAATTTTTCTAGCACAATCAAAGAAAATTCCATCGCAAATCGCGCCATCAAGAAACTCAGAGACAACGAGACTTTCACTATCGTCGCAAGTCTCGGAATCATGTCCGCTGCGGACCTCTGTGACATTCTGGCAGCTTTGGTGACTGGCCACAAGGATGCTTATGGATTCTGGATGATTATCGGTAATGACGATCAGGACGAAGACATCGAGAATGACAGGACGCCAAAATTCCCAAGCGAAGAAAAGCTCATCGAGACAATTCTCGCAAGCGATATTCGCTATGGCAAGCCTCATATCGAAACGACATACTGCACACATCGCGTTGATGATATGGAGCACCGTTACGACAAGGCTTACTTTGATCTGCTCGCCGCGAGAGGCAAAAATCTTGGAACACCCGGGATTGTTTGGCTCAATGCCAAATGCCGCCACGTCATCGAAGAAGAGCTGAGAGTTAATACTGTCCTCGAACTTCTGAAAGCCTATGACGCTTACAGCGAACTCGATTTCGTTGGCAGATTTGGCGAGGAAATTAACGGGTACATCTCGGATTTCTTCGAGTACTGGCTCGGCGAAAATTACTCAAAGTATGCAGAATAATTCACTATCCTTCTTTCCAAAGGGCCTCTACGGAGGCCCTTTTTGTCGCTAAAAACACGAGCGCTTTTCCGCAATCACTGATATAATATTCACAAGAATTAAGAGAGGTAAAAGCATAATGCCAGGCGACGAAAAAGGCTTCGACAATCCATTTGCTGCATTTGGTAATATTAATTTCGATATCGATGGTACCGGCGATGAAGATGCGCCAATCGAACTTTTAACCATGGACGAAAATATGGTCGACGAGCCACTCGAGCTTGCCAACCTAGAAGCTCCGTCAATTCTAGCAACCCGCCCAGCCGAACGCGAACAGACAAGCCTAATGAGCCCAGAGCAAATTAAGGCCGAGCTTGCCGCTTACGACATGCCAGAAACCAGCCTCTCTATCCTTTCTGAAGATTCACAAACTCGCTTGCTTGAAGCTCTCCGCAAAAAACAGGACGTAGCCGAATTCCAGACTATTGGCGCGATGCAGGTGCAAGGCCAAACCCTAATGCCAAGCGTCATTAAAACCTCCAAAGAACTCGCCGAACGCGGCATCAATGCAGACCTTCTTACTCCAAAAGAAGCACAAAACTTGAGTGAATTCGCGCACTTCAGGCCAGAAAATACCGACACTCAGCTTGAAATGATTCGTGATATTTTGACTCAGTCCAAGAACGGTGTCAACGCACGCAGGGACTATGCCAACATCGACAACCCTCACTACAACAGAGAAAAGAAAGAAAACCTCGAACGCATCATCGACCAAATCAATGACTATCTAGATGAAGGCGGCTACGAAAACATCCATCGAGATCCAGATGTCGTCACTGAGGAAGAGCGCGAAGCCTTAATCGAAGAATATGGCAACGATCCAGTCTTCCGTCATGCTAACCGCGAAGAGCTAATCGAACTCGGCTACCTCGAAGAGCGCGAGGAGGGCATACTTGGCCCGCTAACCGAAAGCGACCTCTCGATCGCAGAATCGCTCGTAAGGCCAACTTACGCAGATATGCTTAGCTCACGTTCAAAGGACGTCGTCGGCGAAATCAGATCGGTAGCAAGATTCGCGCCGGCCACAAGCAATTCGAATCTCTTCGATGCCATGCTTAACAGATATATCGAAACAGAAATCACCGCAGAACGCACCATCGAAGGCAAAACTCTTATCGAAGGCTTTATGGCCCTCGAAAAGAGCTTCATGGAATCAGATTTCACGAAGAGAATGCACGAATATCTAGCCCAGAACCCGAACAAGAATCTCGACAAAACATTAATCAAACTACGCCGCATATTGCTCCAAGGTGGCAGAATTTGCTCCATCCTCTGCGGAGGCTCAGACAAGGAAGCTCGCGAAAAATACGGCACCATGTTGCCACAGAAATCAGAATTCTTCGATGAGGTTCTCGAAAAAGCTAGCCGCTGGACCGAAAGGGATAACGCTCGCGCCAAGAAATCGCAGTACGAATTCCTTATCAAGCTCGATAATACCTTCCAAGAAGCAAGAATTGCCTACTCGGGCCTTAATAGCATTCTCGAAGCTCAGGGCGGAAATGCAACCCCAGAATCAAACGAGCTTCCAGAAGGCGCTTCTATATCTCAACAGGGCGTTAAGAAAATGCTCGAATTATCCGGCGCACTCCATTCTGCCGAACTAACCAGCGACGGTGACGTTGAAATGCCAGAAGATTACGGTGCTTAAAGATGGAAAGAGCCCCAAAATCAGAAGAATACAAAAATCCAGAGGAAGAGCTTGAAGGCGACGAGAGTACCGAAGCCACACAAGAGCAAACCTCGGATGACACTCAAGAATCCGTAAAAGAAACGGATTACATGCGCAGCACTAGACGCGCCGCCGAGAACGCTCGAAACCTCGGCATTAGTGGCGAATCTTTTGGTGCGCTATCACTACGAAACAGAACTGTCTTGTCACTACTAGATGTGCCAACTGACGTTTCTAGCCAGGTCGGCGAAAATACAGAATCTATCATCTTTAATGCTAACGGAGTCCAGTATGGTGAAGCTGTGGTCGATTACGCACCAGAAATACAGCAACAAATCCATAGGGAATTTTTCGAGCGCCGCGTTCTTTCCAGTAATTTTTCAGAGCAACTCCTCGACCAGAACGAAGGCTGGCGCAAAGAAATAATCGAAGCAGAAAAGAAGCCTCTTATTGCTCCAGCAGCGGGCGTCTTCAGGGACATACTTCACAGCGACTATATTGAGCCAAAGCTACTCGCGCGCCACGAAGGCCTAAGCAATGAAGAATTTGCCGAATTAGTCCAGTTAGAGACAGAGCTAAAACCAGCAGCGCTAACCGAAGAATTCTTTAAACAGGCCAAGATTGATCTTCCGGGCGAAAAAGATTTTGAATGGCACGCTAAAAATGCAGAACTATATCAAGGCTGCACTCGCCTCGTCATATCCGACGAAGCCTACAAAGAGCACCTCAGCATCATGGCTAAAAAACGCAAGGAAGCATGGGCGATCAAAGCAACTTACGATATCTTCGTAGAAAAAATGGCCATGCCTGCTTATAGGCCATATAAGTCGATTCCAAGAAACCCATACTTAACTACTGTTGCGTACTACGTAACGGAAGAAGAGGGTGCACCGGAATACCGCAATATCCTTGGCGAAAAAATCATTCCACGCAGCCGCCGCAAAAAATTCCGCATTGATCTTCAAAAAGAATTCCATAACAATCCGCCACATCCAAGCCTCGAAGAATCGATTGATAGCATTATAGATTGCTGCAAATACCAAGATATTCCACTAAACCTCAGCTCTATAATGCCCACACCAAAAAGCGAAGCCGGCAGCGACAACACCGAAACGCCAGTACTAGAGAACGTCGCAGGCTTAGCACGGGAAGGCAAGAAGGCCAGCAAGTATATCACGACACCAAGCGCCATCGAAGACTTTATCGACAACAATGCCATTGCTATCAATAAATTCACTTACGAATTCAATGCGCAATACAGAAAATCCAAAAAAGATATTACGGATTTTGCAGATATAGTAAGCCGTAAAAAAACTTTCGATACGGACGCAGATTTTATCAAAGCACTTAGAGCCTCGGCTAACTTCGAGGAATCGCTCGAAATCAACAACAGGAACGCGAAAATCATTGACGCAATTAATGTTATCTATGCGAGCACCTCGAGTGGATATTTGAAGAGAATCGAATTTAATAAAGAGAGAAGCGATGAGTATAATCGCATTAAAAACGAATTCGATCTGGTTACGAAATTTTCTTCCGAGTCTGGCGGAAACCTCAAATCCGCGTCGGTATCAAGAGAACATATACTAGAAGCTCTTTCAGAAAAATTCAATCTAGAAGGCGACCTCGACGACGATATTGAGCAAATCATCCTAAAGAATCATGACAGATTCATGGACGTACTGAAAGAATTCCTTCGCGACGAAAAACACTCTAGGGAGCTCAGCAGAGCCGTCCATGCACGCTCGAAAGCAGAAAAGGATTTTGCGAAAAAGCTCGAAGATGCCGGCCTAAAAGACGAGGACGAAAGGCTAGCGGATTGTGAATATTTCCGCCAAGTCTCAGATCTTAGCGATTATCTCGCCGCTTTTGCTGACCTGAGCGCCAGGATCCGTTCACTAGAATGCGCAGAGCATGTTGGCGATTATAAGCACGCGGAAACCCTCAAGCACGCAATGGGCTTCCAGACCAGCATCGAGGCGGCAAAGAAGCCAAAAATGTCAGACATCCAAAAACGTCTTGAGCGCATCACGAAAACATACGACCTCGATTCGGATATCGACCTAGAAATCGACTACTTCTCGAAGAAGACTGAACGCGTTTGCGAACTCCGCCACAAACTCGCAGTCGCATGCGAAGCTGACAAGCCAAGAGTCAGACCCACCCTACACCAAAAGCGCCAAGCGCGTCTCCTTGCTGAAGATCTCGACGATTCGCCGTACGGACTCGACATGGCCAAGGCTTGGGCGCAGGATTATGCTTCAGGCTCGCTTTTCCAGGCAAAGATAGAAAGCATCGCCAAAAGCTTGGGCTACGAAGGCTTAGCGAAAGACATTATCTTCATGCCGGGATACGCCGTTATTCATAATGACGAAGCAAAAAGCACGGTCATCCCAATCACAAAAGAAGAAATCAGCGAATCCGATAACGAAACGGTAAGGCTCATATCTCAATACAGTAATAAGCCGCCTTTTGCGATTCCAGAAGAAACAGAATTCGCGCGCCAGTTTATTGCTAAGAAAATCGAAACAGAAGTTCTCAAAAACGAGGCCGCCGGTTCAGGTCGTACCGAAAGAAGAATCCTCCAATTGGAAGACAAACTAGGGCTTGAATTCTTCGGAGGCACAGTCGACGCCAGAAGCGGCGAACTAAAGAAAGAATTTACTGATGCAGAGCTCAACGCACTCGAGACCATCTTTCCATTCTTTGGCAAGTTTATTAAAAAGATCGACAATACAAATAGTTACGTATTTGATTCGCCAGATAGATTCGTCGACGCAATCTCAAAATCTCATCAACAATTCATGTGCAACGAATCTAGCAGAGCACCTTCGAGCTTGTTTAGTACCGCCGAGAGTGGCGGCAGAAGGCTTAGCCTGACCGCTCTTGCAAACATACTCCGCGCTAAGAACATACCGCAGCCAAAGATTCTCGAGCTTATCGCCTACGATACGGCCCTCTACGATTATGGCCAACTCAGCAGTGAAGAGCTTACCGAATTCCAATACGCAGCAAAAGATAAAATTAGCACGAACCCTACAACGTTCATGCTTCTATATCAGAAGCTGATTACGAGTCCGATTGAGCTCAGAACTTGCGCGACTCGCTTAGCTTATTGTCGCGAATTCTCGAAATATTGCGCCAACGGAGCGTCCTCTGCGGAACTCAAAGCCTTCTTCGATAAGCGCGCTCAAAAAGCAAAGCAAGACTAAAGATCACACGATCATACTCTTCCTCTTAGCTCCTCCTCGGAGGGGCTATTTGGTCGCCTGAAGCCGTTAGTGTCATTGACCAAAACGCCATTTTATGCTATAATATATAGCATGTGCGCCTCTATGGCGCATATTGTTCGTAAGATGTTCTTTAATAGGAGGTTTTTGTAATGTATGACAACGACACTTATCTCGAAATCGCTAGCATGATTGCTGGCACTACCGTATCTTATCTAACCGATTCTCAGGTAAGCTATCTCGCAAAGATCGTTGAGCAGCTGCCGAAAAAGCGCAAGGATATCATCATGTCCAAAGCTAACGGCGAAATGCCTAGCGATGCTTATGCCGGCATCCACAAGCAGAGACTCGAGCGTGCCCTCAAGGACGCCAGAGACCTAATCGACGTCAAAGTTCTGACTATTGCCACTATGCCTATCAGCGAATTACTTGAGATGGCCGACAGTGACAGTACTAAGAGCTACGACGAAATCGTCAAAGCAATCTGCGAAGACAGAGCCAAGAAACTCCGTGACCCTTACGCTTGCTACGACACAACCTATCACGCATTCCGTGACGAGGTAGGAGAACAGGCTTCACTCGCTCTCTATGATTGCGAAAGACTCCTTGCGGAGGAAGCTTATACTGGCGAGCTGGCAAGCTACCGCAAGGCGGTTACCAGCGAATTCAGACCCCGCTGCTGGGATACATACGAGTCTAACTACATCGAGGCAATCAACACAATCGCCGATATCGCAAGAAAAAATGCGAAGGACGACAAGCATTATGCCGAAGTTGTTGAAAGTACTATTCTGGCTTACCAGAAAGCGCTTTCCGAATCGAAATACGCCAAGGCTCTTACTGCACGTAGATACATCCTCTTCGAGCAGCTCCCGATTTATGCTGACATCAGAGAAATCGGCTGGGCACTCAACGACGACTGGATTAGTCTCGAGAGCGACATCCCGATTGCTAGCCCCGACTGCCGCAAAGATCTGATCAACCTCGGCTTCCGTACCATGAAGGATCTTACAGACCCTAGCGTTACCAAGAAGCTCGAGCCCCATGCAAGTCTGCGCGAGAAAGTCAATCAGACTGTAGACTATGTGTCTAGCTGCGCATAATACCAGACAATCTCCGCAATTCACAAAAGGCCCTCTTCGGAGGACCTTTTTCTTGCATTTTGAATATCAATCTGTTATAATAACTCCCAGTTACCAAAGACAGCGGCGGCTGAGCAATCAGCTTAATCATGCCGCCGAGGATCATATCTTGTATATATTCTTGGTGACGTTTCTGCAATTTGTTTGCAGTTTTAACAATCTGGCTACAAAACTAAACCAAAAGGAGATTTCTATCTATGGCAATTAGCAAAGATAAGAAACAACAATTGGTTGCCGACTTAAACGAGATTCTCAGCGACGCTAAGATGACCGTCTTTGCAAAATATCAGGGCCTCACGGTCGCTGAAATGCAGGACCTTCGCAAAGCTGCTCGCGAGAACAATGTTACTATTAAAATCGTCAAGAACCGCCTCGTCCGTGTTGCTATGGGCGAGATCGCTGTCTACAAAGACACCGATACTAGCGCTCTCGAAGGTCAGCTCCTCTACGCCGTTTCTAACGAAGACGAGGTAGCTCCAGCTCAGGTTTTGGCAAAGTTTGCTAAGGACCACGAAGCTCTCGAACTTAAGGGTGCTTTCAGCGGTACGGGTGCCGCTCTTAACGAGCAGGAAGTCAAGGATCTTTCCCAGCTTCCAAGCAAAGAACAGCTCATCGGTCAGGTTGTCGACATGCTCTTCAGCCCAGTCAACGATGTTACCAATGGTCTTTCTGGCAACTTGCACGCATTGCTTGACGGTATTGCCGATAAAGCAACCAATTAATTACGCACGCGCGTATATCTATCAACCACTAATTTTAAAAGGAGTCTAACATGGCTGCTGATGTAAAGAAAATCGCAGAGGAATTGGTTAAGCTCACCGTCCTCGAAGTTAACGAGCTAAAGAACGTCCTTAAGGACGAATATGGCATTGAGCCAGCTGCTGCCGCTGTTGCTGTTGCTGCAGCTCCAGCTGAAGGTGGTGCTGCTGCTGACGAAAAGAGCGAATTTGATGTCGTTCTTAAGGACGCAGGCGCACAGAAGATTGCTGTCATTAAGGCAGTTAAGGAAGCTACCGGTCTTGGTCTTGGCGAAGCTAAAGCTATCGTCGACGCTGGTGGTGTCGTCAAAGAGAAAGTTGCTAAGGACGAAGCTGAAGCCCTCAAGAAGGCTTTGGAAGAAGCTGGCGCAACCGTCGAACTCGCTTAAGTTTTATAAAATTTATAGCCAGAATTGTTACAAAATTGAGCCTCTCGGGGCTCTTTTTTGTTGTCTTTTAGATATAATGAAATTATCAGACGCGCGACCACGCTCGTAGCACTTTAGAAAAGGAGATGAAGAACATGACAAAGGAGCTTGAGGATTTCATCGAGAAACTCAAAAACTGCGTCAAATTATCCGCAAGGATGCTCACGACAGATCCCTGCGAAAACGAGGAGAATTATGAGTTTGCCATTCCCGTCAACGACCTCGTGCTTATTAGTGGCAGCAACGACACTCGTGTCATTCTTAAGCACGGAACTATCACCAAATACATCCTGGTTTCTAGCGAACCCATTATCGACAAACTTTACAACGTAGTCTATATAGTACAAGAGGATAGCAAAAATAAGAGCGCTATAAGATTTTCCATGATCCTGACAGACGCAAGCACATTGGCCGTTCATTGCTCGAACAGCAAAAAGCCAATCCTTCCCGTCGGCGACAAAGTAAAATTTATCGAAAATCCCAGCAACTACACTTGTACGCAATACTGCCAGACCGAAGATCCTGACTATTTCGTTCGCGAAGAAATCACCTACGATATCGCAAGCCAGCTCAGAGCCAGCATTGACGAAAAGGGAATTCATGTCACAGTCTCCTCAAACAAAACAGAGCCCTCGCAATAAGCGGGGGCTTTTACCTTGACTAACGTGCTAAATAATGCCATAATATGTAATGCGTGATGGCTGCGCCAAAAAACAGCCAAATTTTATTACCCGGGAGGTAATACGTATGTTAAAAGGCATCCTTAAAAAAGCACTGTGTGCAAGCAAGCAAAACAAGACTCAGACCAGATTGCCCGAGAGCTCAATCGAGGGCAAAGAGACGAGCATTGCCAGCTTCGATCCACTACTGCAGTGCGTTCTGCAAAAGTTCGAACGGTTCGATGTTAAGCATTCAACCGTGATTGTTTATAGAGCCAAGATTGACAGCTCTAAAAACAAAGCATATCGTCTGGACGGCATATATTACTACCTTATGGTCATCAATGGCTATGCTATTATAGCCGACTATCAGGGCAGAGACATTACGGTTTACAAGCTGCATGCGGACGAAGAAAATATCCTGGTGTGCATAGACCAGGGTTATTCCTGCGAGAATGAAATCTCAGGCGCAGAAAGAATTGCGGAGAAAAGCTTTGGTATCGTCGACAAAAGCGAGCTCTGGCTGGAATTTCTCGAAAACATGAAAAATTCCGGTTACCTCACAAAATCGGTCGTAGAATCGATCACGGTAATCTGGAACCGACATATGATACTTTCAGAAAATGCCAACTAACCTACGAATCCTCGCTTCGGCGGGGATTTTTCATTGACAAAAATAAGCATATGTGGTATAATATAGGCATACGTGACGACTACGTGTAATAAGTCGATTTCATCTAGAGGAGGTAACTTATTATGTTACTTAGCACATTAAGAAAAGCAAAGGAAAAAGGTATAAAAACCATCTACGTTCATGGCAGAAAGGCTAATGAGGGCGAATTAATCAAGCGTGACGGCAAGCTTCTGGTATTCGAAGATACGGGCGAATCGCACATGGCTGAAGATCTCGTTCCGATAATCTTCTCGACCGCTATCGCCAAGGATGATCAGAGAGTATACCGCACGAGAAACGCCGAAGCCCTTGTCATGGGAGGCTACGTAATCTTCGCACATACCGAGGAGAGCGATGCAGCAGTATACAAGCTTCATCCGATAAGCAACACGCTGACGTATTGTAGATATCCGGCCGCAAGTGTTTTTGGACTCGACGACGCAAGCCCCATAGCCCTCGAACACGGTAATACCTACACAATCGACGACCATAATTTATGGGAAGACTTCATAACAGCAATGGTCGCAACAGGTCTTATTACTCCTGATATCGCAAAATCCACCCAGAAAGAAATTATTTCAAATACCTAATTCCAGCCCCGCTTCGGCGGGGCATTTTGCCGCCAAAAAGAAACTAAACGAAAGCGTAATAGTCAATGGTAAAATTTACAACGAATATCACACGACCCCTGTTATGGCTGTGGAAAAAGCCAATTTTACAACATTGACACCATTCGCAGAGTTCTATATTATATACTTAGTATTATTAATACAGACAGAGGATGCGAGGTATGTCTGATCTATCAGAAAAACAAATAAAGCGTCTGCGCAGTCTTTTGACTGAAGCAGAAACTAATCTATCAGCAGCAAAGGAGCTTTTAACTTCTATGCTTGGTGATGGCGACACCATTACGGCGCCAGTCCACACCGTAACCGATAGCCCAGATGGCAAAATCATCGAGGGCGTATTCGACGGCCAGATTATGATTGGCCCAGATGGCAAGAACTATCCAGTTCCAGCCAACTATGCAAGTAAGTCCAAGTTGGTCGAGGGCGATATTCTTAAGCTCACCATCGGCGAAACCGGCAAATTCATGTACAAGCAGATTGGCCCAGTTGAGCGCCGCACCGTTATTGGCACCCTAACCAGCCATGACGATCAGTATTTCGTAGAAGTAAATGGCAAGGAATTCAAAATCCTTTACGCATCCGTCACTTACTTCCGCCTCAAAGTTGGCGATCAGGTTACAGTCATCATTCCAGCAGACAACGAAGACGCAACCTGGGCAGCTGTCGAAGCAAGCCTATAATCTTAAACAAAAAAATGCGCGAGACGAACTCGCGTATTTTTTATTGCTTCGTGCAGAACCTAATTACGCCGGTGCTTTCGAGCGTCAAACGCATATGTGTGTCACTCTCGAACTCGAGCAGATAGCTCGTCTCATCAAACAGCAGTTCCTTATTCTTCTGCGTGTTTTCCTTGATCAAAGTCTTAATATGGTAGATGTCGTCCTTATGCTCAGCCTCATAACTACCGTTCACGCTGCCATCACTACGAAACTCATCTATCTGGTAATGCTTGGTCGCAAGCATAAAGCGCGTCGTATAGATACCTTTCTCACGATTCGCATCTGAATCAGCGCAGTTATACACGCCAACAAGCTCCGGTTTATGATCGACCGCAAAATACTTCTTGAAGTTCAGAACCGAAAGATAACCAGTCGTCGCATAGAAAACCGTGCAGAAGAACACAACCGCCACTAAACTTAGACGATAATCGCGACCACGGCGGCGATACTTCGAGCGCACGCGCCAAGTTAGGCCAAAGCTAGCTAGCGAGAAAAGCGGAGCCAAAGCCAAAAGCAGAAGAATCGTCGAATCCCAACCACCAGTTATAACCATTGAAACACTAATCAGCAGGGCAAAGCTCGCAAGAACCAAAAAGCCAATGCTAGCAAAGCGCGAAACATGCAAACGATCATCGAGCTGACTTCGCGACAGCCTCTTTGATGGTTTGATTTTCTTTTCTTGCGGTTTCGGGGAAGTAGTTTTTTGAACTCTAGTCTTTTTGTATTTGCCCGCCATAAGTTGTAACTATTATACCATAAGCGTTAAGATTTGCGCCCTAAGTGTTACAATAAAAGTATTATGGCAAAAGAGAAGGCGAAGCGTCCCGAAGACACACCAGAAGCAGAAATTACCAAAGACAACACTACTGCCCAGCAAGAAACAAAAAGCGAGGGCAAAAAGATCGAGGTTAAGGCGCGCGCTAAGAAAAAGTCAGACCTCTTCGCACCAATCATTGCCGACTTAATTATGCTCGTCATGGGCATCTGCATGCTAGCCTGGCCAGACGGAATCCTTCATATGATTAGCGTCGTTGCGGGCGTAATCTTTATTGCATATGCCATGTACAACGTCGTCAAATACTTCCGTCTCGAAGAAAAGAAAAACTCGGATTTACCACTTCTTATCACGGGCATCGCAGTTGCGATTGCTGGCGGCTTCCTAATCTTCCAATCTGGCTTCATTGAAGCATTCTTCTCGATCCTAATCGGCATTATCCTTACCATCTGCGGCATCATGAACCTACAGGACGCAATGCTTATCAAGACAGATAACAAAGCGCCGCTCATTCTTTCGATTATTACGCTTGTCTGTGGCGTACTCTGTCTCTTTGGCAAGATGATGCCAATTCACATCATGGTAATCTTCGTGGGCGTAATCCTCGTAGTCTACAGTATCTCGGACATCGTCCAATCAGGAATGGTTTACAAGAACAAATAAAAATAGCCCCGTGAAGGGGCTATTTTACTATTCGCCGCAAGCTTTAAGTTCTTCGGAGTCGCGGTCGCCTTTGCCTTCAGACTCCAAGATTTCTTTTAGCTGCTCGTCGCTACGATCGTCGTTGCTCCTATCTTCTTCCATGTATCCAGTATAACGCATTTGCTCAATCTGTGCTCATTGATGAAAGCCCCATCCTATGCTAAAATTTAAGGCATATTGGGCCTTCGCCAAGTGGTAAGGCAACGGGTTTTGGTCCCGTCATTCGCAGGTTCGAATCCTGCAGGCCCAGCCAGTTTGATGAACAAAAAGAGCGCTTGCGCTCATTTTTTGTGAAGAGAATTGGCTGGGCTGAACGCGCAGCGAACAGGCGCATGCAAAGCATGCGCCCTGCAGGATGAGAACCAGGTTCGCCAATGCCCGGTTTTGCAAAGCAAAACAACGGCGCATTGTTTGCATCCTGCAGGCGAAACCAAATCATAAACATAATAAAAGCCCCTAGGGCTCTTATTTTTTATTCAATAATCCTTTTGCTGTGTTTTTCACTATCTCTGCTAGTTTTTCTTTATCGTCTACATCGTCGACTAAATACATCGGCTTAGCACCATCGTATGGGATAGATTCTGACATTTTGTATTGTTCGTTTTCCGGAACAATCTTAACAAGTAGGCGATCGTCGTAAATACCACCAAACAGAACACCCGCCGAATAAAGTAAAAACTCGCCCATCATTGGACGGCAAGTTACGTCTGGAACTTCCGATAACTGTTCTAATATATAATCGCGGTACTCTTTAGTACTTGCCATCAAGCCTTCTTCCATCGCTTGAGCGTCGGGAATACTTTGGCGCAATATTCTTTCATCTGTTCATTTGTCATACCAGCCTGCTCGCCAAATTTCGAGCACATTTCAATATATTCTTCCATTGAAACTTTATCAATGAACTCGCCGTCTTTATAGCACCATTTGCAATAATCTTTATTGACGCTACCATCTTTTTCAGTGGCATACATGTCTTCTGAAGTTAGCGGCATTGCACAGCTTTGACAAATTTTTTGTTCCATAAATAAGCCCTTTGTTTACTACTTAAAATTATATCAATTTGAGTCAACTATTTTTTCTGGATTATTATAATGAATATATGCGTATAGTGACACTAAATGTAGCTGGCAGAAAAGATATCGATGCTAGGCTCGATAAAATCATCGACTTCCTAAACGAGGAAGGCGCCGATATCGTCTGTCTGCAAGAAGTTACTTTTGATGATGGCTCAAACTTAGCCCATAAAATCAATGCCGAGCTATCAAAGCCTTATGAGTTCGTCCAGGCAGATCTAGCAGAAGAATACATAAGAGAAGGCGTGCCGCAAACAGACGGCCTAGCAATTCTATCTAGGAGCAAGGTTTATGAAGCAAAAGTCATTACGCTCACTAAGGTTCCAGCAGACGAAAATGGTCGACCGGATTTTCATAGAAGGATCGCACAGCTAGTTACACTAGAAAACGGAACCAAGATTACAAATACTCATCTAGCCTCGAATAATAATTCGCACCTACAATTCGAGGAACTACTAAAGCTAGCTCCAAATGATTCCATTCTAGCCGGAGACTTCAACCTACCAAAGCAAAAGATGCTAACTCGCAAAGAAATATGGAGCAAGTCCCATACTTGCTCAATTGATATCAAAGACTATATCTCCTTTCCAAAGGAAAATCAGACCTTCGATTATATTCTTATGCCAACAAACAAAGAGATAGTAGACATTCGCATCATAGAAGGATTGTCTGACCATAACGCGATAGCCTGTGACGTCTTTTAATTCCCATTCAGCAGAAGCAGAGTTGACTAAATCGCTAATATATGCTATAATAATATACGTGCTTCTTCAAAAACACCGATCTTTTAGTGTTTTCTTGATTATGGAGCTAATTTTATCGCATCCCGCCCTGCGTACCAAAACGGCACCTAGAGCGGGTTGCGATAAGCAATCTCTTATTCCACTCGGCGAAAACGCCAGAAAAGAGGTAATATCAATGGACAATTTACCATTCAAGGCTCCAATCGAGCCTTCCGAAATCAAGGAAGGACTTCGCAAGCTTTTCCTCGAGGAAAGATATGCGGAATTCTCACCAATGAGCGAGACAAGAATCAAGAAGCCGGCAAGGAAGATGAGAGAAATCCTCGAAGAACTCGGAGCCGACTTCGTGAAACCGCCGACGCTCGAACAGTGCGATTACAAGATGACAATCGTCACTGGCTATGGCAACGACTTCTGCTACTATGACTTCGACATAGACTTCTGGAACCACGAAGTCTTTGTCGACTAATCAAGAAAAAACCACCTCGACCCCCGGGCTAGTCCCGGGATTTTTTGCTATCTAAAATCTACTGTCACAGATAACTTCAAAACCGTCTGAACTGGATTCCGAATCGGCCAGAATATCCCAAGACGAAGGATCCTCAGGCTCAAATTCAGACTCGACCCAAATATCATCTTGGGCCTTAAGGGCATTGTCACCGTAAACTTTATCGCCTCGATTCGAGTCTTTCATTTGCGTGCTTCTTTGTAACGCTATTGTAACACAAACCCAACCCCCGTCCACTACTTTGACAGACCCCTGAAATCATGATAAAACTATAACCAATACCACCGCTTGCGGGGTATCGTTTTTTAATGTCTTGATTCTTACGTATTTTTGGAAAGGAAGTGATCAAATTGAAGGTTAGAGACATCGAGGTCAAAAATAAAATTGGCGAGTCTCAGAGCTTCCGCGTCTATCACGGCGAGGACGAAAATGGCCAGGGCGTCGTTATTAAAGTCGCAGCAAACTACGACGATAATGACAAGCTGGCAGCTGAAGCGGGGCTAGTTGTCTCCATGCAAAGTTTTGCCGATAAAATTACCGGTTTCGAAACAGAGCTGAACGGAGGCAAAAAACTTTCTCGCTATGACTTGCTATTTGCAAAACTCGAAACAACCTTCATAGAGCAGAGCCAGGGCGACCGGCGAATCAATGTGTTTTCTGTACCAGAAACAAGCATCGATAAGCTCACGCCACTAGTAAAACTGAGTCACGAGACTCAAATAGACGCTCGCAGTAGTGTCTGGATACTCGGCAGACTCCTGAAGTTTTACTCTATGTTCGAGCTCATGACAATCGATCTGGACAATAAAGTTCCTAGCTACCCAAGTTTCTCACCTAGCAATTTCTTTATCGGGCCGGAGAGACACCGTTTAATCTGTTATAACTTCCCAAACGTAGAAGTAGACGCCATTGCTACTGATCATATCAAAGCAATCGCATCTTTTATTCTCGATTGGGTTGTTATCGAAAAAGACGAATCCGAGGAGCAATATCTCAGATTCCTGAAGGACCTATCCGCAAATGGCCGCAAAAAGTTTAAAGATGCCCACATGGAGCTCTATGCTAACGTATCAGGTTGGTGGGGCTTCGAGTATCATCCTTTTACTTACCGCGACCGCAACACATCCATCTGGAAAACCATAAAGGAGGATTAAACAAGATGGGAAGAGACACTTTTTCGTTCGATAGCTACGCAGCAGCCCGCCAGCAGTTCGGCGTAACACAGGATACTGGAGTTACGCGAGCAGCAGAAGAGTCCGCAAGGACAACCGGCAAGCTCAATCCGATTGTCGACCCGGCAATCAATCCAACACGTTTCTCTAAGATTCGCCTGGACCCCCCCACAACAAGAAGTGGGTCGTTACCGTAGGCTGCCCGATTGATATCGAGCTTAGCTGCGACACGACCGGATCCATGGGCGGCGAAGTCGACACCGAGATGAAGGTACTGCCAGATCTCTATGATGCCATCTCAAAGGTTTTGCCGGGCTACGACCCGCAGCTTTGTCTCGGCATTTTCGGAGATTTGGAGGACAGAATCGCAATGTGCCGTCCGCAGTTCGAAATGACGGCGGACAAAATCGTCGAATACCTCAAGGAAATGGCACCTCAGCGCCAAGGACAGGGCAATCACGGCGAAGACCCGCAATACGCCATGTTCGCACGAGCATATCTGACAGACGCCTACACCAATCGCATTGGACTTAAGGGCTACCACTTCATTATTACCGATGAGCCGTATCACAAACATCTCAAAGAATATGCCATCGAGCACATCTTTGGGGCTGACGTTTTTGAGAACGACCTGAGGTTTATGAAGAACGAGGTGCCTAGTCTCGAAACGATGGTAAAGACACTGAAAGAGAAGACCCATCAGTTTGTGCTGATTCTTCGTGATTACTACTACGATGATACCGTTAAACTCTGGGAGGATCTCTGCGGCGAGAAGAACGTTATTCAGATCCGGTCAACCAAGCAGCTTCCTCTTATCATTTCGGCTATCATTGGCCTCACTGAGGGAACGCTCGAAATTACGGATCTCCCCGAGCATCTTAGAGATACCAATGACGATTCTCTGATTCAGCAACTTTCTAAAATCGATATCGGCGCACAGGCTAAGCTTAGACATGCGCTGCCACACCCAGTCCCGAAAGCCGGCGACGTTTTTGCCAAAAAAGAAGATATTTGGCCAATTCAGCCTGGCGAGGACGATTCGGCAGATTCAGCCACTTCAGAAAATGATGAAATTCGCTATCTGTAATCAAGACCGCTTTAACAATTTGTTTTACAGACTCATAGGAGGTGCGTTATGCTCCAAGACATAATCGTCGTCACCGACCTCGGTCCTGGCGACGGAGGGAAGGGCGGCATAGTACACGCGCTCGCGCACAAGCTTGACGCTTCGGTCATCATTAAGCGCGGCGGCGCACAAGGTTCACACGGCATGCGTACCTCTGGAGGAGAAGCTTTCAATTTTTCTCAGTGGGGATGCGCAACTTTCGAAGGTGTGCCGTCATTTCTTTCAGAACAAATGGTTATTTCGCCAGTTGGACTAAAGAATGAAGCTGACAGCCTTAGGAAACACGGAATTAATGATCCGTTCATAATGCTTTCTTGCGACCCGAATTGCATCTGTTCTACACCATTTCACAAAATCGCCTCGCAGCTCGAGGAACTCCTGCGCAAAGATAAACCGCGCGGAACGATTGGTAGTGGAGTAGGGCAAGCCTATCGTATGTGCAACTCGCTTGGCGACGAAGCAACAATTCGAGCATTCGAACTAACGGATTACGATACCGTCCATAAGAAGCTTAAAGCTCAGCTAAGGCATTACCGTAGCAAATACGCTCAGATCACTCAGAACGACGGCTTACAAAATGACACCGAACTCATTGCGACTAATCTCAGCTTGCTCTTCGACAATGATTATCTCGCCTATTGCGAAGGTTTATTTTGCAATATTGGCCAGAAGCTAAAACTCGAAGAATTAAGCGACATTATTCGCAATCACGACAGAAACGCGATAGTCGAATGTTCGCACGGAGTTTTAACAGACGCGGAGGTTGGCCTAAAGCCACACACGAGTGCTATTAGAACTCTGCCGACTTTTACGACCGAAATGTTGAGACAATCTGGATACGATGGCAAAATCACTAATTTTGCCGTCAGACGCGCTTACGAAATTCGTCATGGAGCCGGACCCATTCCGACCTATGACCAAGACTTCACTAACCGCATGCTTCCAGGCAGCCATAAAGAAACTAATCGCTGGCAAGGCATCGTTCGTGCCGGCGCATTAGACATGAATCTTTTTGGTTATGCGCTCGATGTTAGCGGCCTCAAATATGACGGGCTTTGCTTGACCTGGTTTGACCAGATAATCGCAAACGATCGCAGTTGGCCAATTTGCACGAAGTACAAAACCGATGCAGCACCAACAGAAAGTTTCACCGAATATCTCAAACGAGCCGAGCCGATTACGGAGTCCATCTCCATCCCTAAGCCCATTTCGACACCGGATTTATTCGAACTAACCAAAGAGACACTCTCGAATTACTTCGATATTCCACTCGAAATGGTATCCATTGGTCCGACCGAGTTAGATAAAATCTACTCGCCGAATTTTACAAGGAGGTTCACAAAAAATGAGTAACGAACTTACGACCAATACCCCCGAAAACGCAGTTGAAACTGCAGTGACCGAGACTGCGGCACCGGCCGTAGCCACCACCCCTCATAATCCCGTAGTTGCTACGCTCGTCGAGTATGGCGTCGACAGTATCACGGCGGGAATGATTCAGGCCGAATTAGGCATCGACACAATGGAAGAGCTTGCTCTGATGAACGAGGACGATCTGGTCGGCCGCGGCATGAAGCTGGCAAAAGCTCGCAAGATGCTGGCCGCACTCAAGAAAACCGACGTCAATACTAACAATACGGCGGCTTTTGACGGACAGCTCCAGAAGCTGCTTCCCAACATTCCGACGGAAGATTCTTGGCTGACCGCATTGAAAACCAACGGTGTCCTCAAAGTAGAGAAGTCTACTGTGATTGCAGCCATCCGTGCAGCAATCGCGGATCAGGCCGGCCTCTTCGACATTCCGAACAAACTCATCCATGCAATGGAGTGTTATGCTGACAAAACCGAGGAACAGGTCGACGCAACCATCTACTTCAGTCTGCGCAAAGCAATCACGAGACGCAACTATGGCGATCTCTTCGCCGCAATCGAAGGATGCGATGGCAGCTATGTTACTGATAAGCGCCGCAAGGAATTCCTCGAAAGAGTAAGAAACAATCTGCTTCCGGCAATCGGCGACAGCTTCTTCGCACTTAATAATTGGTACGAAAACTGGAGCACGAGCATGAATACGCCTTCGGTTTTGCTTATGGCAATCAATGGCCTCAACGGCACCAGCGGCGTACCTGCAATCGCACCGCCCGATATCACGCCACTCCATGCGGCCGGCGAGACGCTTAACAATAGTATCAATAGCGTCTTCAAGGGAACCGGAGACAAGATTGCAGCCGCGTTGGCTTATGATGCTAACGAGATTTGCAAGACACTCAAGGATACCCGCCTGCCCGTACTGACCGGTTTCGGAAGCTATGAGCTCATGCTCAAGAATCTCGATATCGGAGTCAGCAGCAGCTATGCGTATCAGGAAGAAAATCTGATTCGCTACGTTCTCGGCTTTATTGAGCACGCCAGCGTTACTGCTGATGCTGCACAGAGCTACTTCGTAGCACTCTGGCAGCTCGGTTCACAGATTCAGTGGGACGCATTCGGCATCAGAGATTTCGGCAAGGCAAACATCGGCAAGCATACCAGCATCACTGGTAAAGCTATTCTGTAAGACATAATTTTCAAGGCAAAAAAAATAAAGGTCCTCCTTTCGGGGGACCTTTTTCATGGCTTTAAAGCCAAACATACTTCGCAAAGAGCATAGTTGCAACCTCGCGATAGCCATCATCGTAAAATGAGCAATCGCCGTCCATTTCTTCCGGCACATCAAATACTTTCTTATTCGTAAAATTCGCATAGCCTTTATGAAGCAACCGATAAAGCAGCAAGTCGCTTTCGAGCCTCTCGATCGACAGTCGCCGCGTCTCGCCAACGAGCCTCGAGTACTCTTCTACGACCCCCGCACGAACGCTTTCCATCTCGCTCTGCGTTCCGGTTTTTCCGAGCCACAAAGTATTGAAATAGATATGAATTGCGTGCGGACTACCTGGCGCCATTTCCTTATCTGACGTCAGACATTTTAACTCCAC